>UMLQ01029879.1_pt1 | contig 14285 bp, 10 predicted proteins | sample 1966631 | NCBI WGS metagenome assembly UMLQ01 (sample SAMEA4836206, study PRJEB28245) | human gut metagenome | biome: gut microbiome; material: fecal sample | place: Denmark | collected 2008 | reverse complement strand
ATAATAATGGCTGTCAGAACAAATGCTAATTGTAATATCATTGGTTGTTGTTTTATAAGTTCCTAACAAAGATAAAGGATTTATCTTCGTTTTTTCTCTGTTTCTAAGATAAACAACAAAAAAGTTATTGAATAGTTTTTGCATATTTATTAAAACAATAACATCTCTGACTGGTTATTATATCAACTAACGAATGTGTTATTGTTATAAAACAACCGATATGGAACAGAAATTATCAAAAAAAACTCGTACAGAGAGCGACTTGATAGGTAGTCGTGAAGTGCCGGAAAGTGCATTGTATGGAGTACAGACACTCCGTGGTATTGAAAACTTTCGCATCAGCAAGTTTCATTTGAATGAGTATCCCCTGTTTATTCAGGCATTGGCCATCACTAAAATGGGAGCTGCCGTTGCCAACCGTGAACTGGATTTACTGACTGAGGAACAGACGGATGCCATACTGAAGGCTTGTAAAGAAATACTGGAAGGAAAACATCATGACCAGTTCCCTGTAGATATGATTCAGGGAGGGGCCGGAACCACTACCAACATGAATGCCAATGAAGTGATTGCCAACCGTGCACTGGAACTGATGGGACACGCACGCGGAGAGTACCAATACTGCTCGCCCAACGATCACGTCAATCGTTCGCAATCTACCAATGACGCGTATCCTACAGCCATTCACATTGGTCTGTATTATACCCATCTTAAATTGGTGAAACACTTTGCAACACTGATCGAGGCTTTCCGAAAGAAAGGAGCGGAGTTTGCACACATTATTAAGATGGGACGTACCCAACTGGAAGATGCCGTACCAATGACACTTGGACAAACTTTTAATGGATTCGCCAGCATTCTGGAACACGAACTGAAGAATCTCGATTTTGCCGCACAGGATTTTCTGACGGTCAACATGGGGGCGACAGCCATCGGAACCGGAATTACCGCCGAACCGGAATATGCGGAAAAGTGCATTGCTGCCCTGCGCAAGATTACCGGACTGGATATCAAACTGGCAGATGACCTGATAGGCGCTACTTCGGATACTTCCTGCATGGTAGGATATTCTTCGGCCATGCGGCGTGTAGCTGTCAAGATGAACAAGATTTGTAATGATCTGAGGCTATTGGCTTCCGGTCCTCGTTGCGGACTGGGAGAAATCAATCTGCCAGCCATGCAGCCGGGGTCTTCCATTATGCCGGGAAAGGTGAACCCTGTTATTCCCGAAGTCATGAATCAGGTTTCTTATAAAGTGATAGGAAACGACCTTTGTGTAGCTATGAGTGGAGAGGCTGCACAGATGGAACTGAATGCGATGGAACCTGTCATGGCACAATGCTGTTTTGAATCTGCGGATTTGTTGATGAACGGTTTTGATACATTGCGTACCTTATGTATTGATGGCATCACAGCCAATGAAGAAAAATGCCGTCGGGATGTACACAACAGTATCGGAGTAGTGACCGCACTGAATCCCGTAATTGGCTATAAACATTCTACAAAGATAGCGAAGGAGGCTCTGGAAACGGGTAAAGGAGTGTATGAGCTGGTGCTGGAACATAACATTCTTTCCAAAGAAGACCTGGATACGATCTTGAAACCGGAAAATATGATTAAACCGGTGAAACTGGATATTCATCCGAATCATTGATTCATAGGGGTAAAATGAGAGGCCAGCCTGTTGATATAGGCTGGTCTCTGTGTTTTGTATCATTAGTGTATTTTATATATTTAATCTTGGATTCTTTTTCATTTACTCGTAAAAAAAACGAAATAAATAAAGGAAATAAATTGATAATGTCTGTTTTTTAGTATATTCGTAAAAAGTAGTGTACATACAAAGCAAAACTAAAAGAATACAAATTAAAAACAGCGATTATGAAAAACAGACCTTTTGAGAATTTTGATTTTACAGACTTCTGGGATGATGATGAATATGCTATGAATGAATATATTGGCGCGCCTCCTACAGAAGAGATGATAGAAGAAACAGAACGTGAACTGGGATACAAACTCCCCGAATCTTATATTTGGCTGATGAAGCAGCATAACGGTGGAATACCTTTCAATGTTTGTTTTCCTTGCGACGAGCCTACCAGTTGGGCGGACGATCATGTGGCTATCACCGGCATTATGGGAGTTGATAAGGATAAGATATATTCTCTTTGCGGACAGCTTGGCAGCCGTTTCATGATTGAAGAATGGGGGTATCCGGATATCGGAGTGGCCATCTGCGACTGTCCTTCTGCGGGACATGATATGATTTTCCTTGATTATCGGGAGTGTGGTCCGCAGGGTGAACCGAAAGTCGTTCATGTCGATCAGGAAGATGATTATTATGTAACTTTCCTTGCCGATAACTTTGAAAAATTTATTCGGGGACTTGTTAACGAAGATGTCTTTGATACATCGGAAGAAGATGAAAGAATGGAGCTGGAAAAAGTTCGGAACGCAGCTTTCTCACCGCTCTTGTCCGATTTGTGCGCAAAGTGTGATCATCCCGTGGATACGGAACGGTGGATTCGGAAGATATCGGAAGAAATAGTAATCGATAAGGGATTCTTTGCGCTTCATGCCGACGAACGTTCTTATCTGCTTTACGATATCCAGTTGTGGCTTTACACCAATGCTTATCCCGATACGACGGAAGAAGATTACCTGTCTGCCTATAAAAAGATAATAGCGCTGGACGGTGAGTTCAGTACGGGAGGATATGCTTCGGACTTTGTTACCGATTGGCTGACACGACGCAAGGAGAGCGGTATGGTTACGTGTAATGACGGTATTCTTTCGATGGCAGCGGGAACTAAGGAGGCCTTGCTGGCAAATCGGGATAAGAGGTGATTCGCATATTATTTTTCCGGTAATCCATTATTTTTTGTAACTTCATAAAATATTTCTTCGTCTTGATTGTCTGCTAGAGTAGAGAGCTCTTTCAGATAACAAGAATAATTAATTAAAAATCGGAATATAATGGTTACAAAAGATTGTGATAAAGGATGTAGGGGAAAACATAGTCGTAAGTTTCCTTTTTTCAGGAATCCATTTGTTTTTGTAGTTCTTTGGTTGGTTTTGGCATTAGCCATAGGAGCCATCATCATGTTATTGTGGAATTGGCTGATGCCGGTTATCTTTGGTTTGCCTGTGCTCAGCTTATGGCAGGCATTGGGATTGTTTGTCCTGACTCGTATTCTTTTTGGGAGCTTCGGCTTTGGTCGTAGAGGAATGCCAGGACGGGGTGGGAATCCGGTTCATGAAAAATGGATGCATATGACTCCTGAACAGCGCAGAGAATTTATAAAGAAAAGGAAACATATGGGCTTCGGTCCGTGGGACAGAGAACGTTTCTTTGACAGGGAGGATTTTGGCAGGAATACGGATGCAGACTTTGGTAAGAGTGCCGATGTAACTCAAGGAAAGGATGTCCATATAGCCCCCTCAGTAAAAAATGAATAGGCAAAAGGGGCACGAAGGCGATGTGGAGCGGCTGATAGTAGAACATCAGCCGCAATTGAAAGCCTTTATCCATCGAAGGGTTTCCAGTAAGGAAGATGCGGAGGATATATTACAAGACGTATTTTATCAGTTGGTGAAGGCTGTCAATAACACAATGAATCCAATTGAGCAGGTGACGGCATGGCTTTATAGAGTGACGAGAAATACGATTATCAACAAAGGAAAAAAGAAAAGTGAGGAAGAGTGGCCTGTTTCTCAGTATGAAGAGGAAGAGAGTGTTTTGAGTGACTTTTCAACGGTACTTTTTGCCGATGATGAACTGGCACCTTCGCCCGAAACGGAATATATGCGTTCGTTAGTGTGGCAGGAACTGAAAGTGGCACTTGCCGAATTGCCTTCTGAACAGCGGGAAGTTTTTGAACTGATGGAACTGGAAGGATTTTCGGTGAAAGAAGTGTCGGAATTGATCAGTGTCCCTGCCAATACGGTGCTTTCCCGTAAACATTATGCTGTTAAATTCCTGCGTAAACGTTTGGAAGGTTTGTATAATGATATTCTTACTTACTGACCATTCTTATTTAACTAACTATTCTCTTCCTTTTGTCTGCCGTCCGGCAGATGCTCAGACAGATGTGTGTATGGAAATATCTGTATCGGTGTCTCTTCGGAGATGTCGGCAGGAGAAGGTCTGTGCCTGTTCGGACGGCAGCTGTTTATAGAATAACTTTAAAATGAAAAGAAAAATGAAATATAGTATTTTATTGGTTTTGTTGTTGATCGTCTCTTTGAATGCTCCGGCTCAGATGTTCAGTGGGCGAGTGCTGGATGATCAGAAAATTCCTGTGCAATATGCTACAGTTGCGTTGTTGTCTGTAGCGGATTCTTCGCTGATTAGCGGAACTGTCACGGACGAGCAGGGGATTTTTAAAATAGAGGTTTCTGAGAGTATGCCTTATCTGTTGGCTGTGTCTTATGTGGGATATAAAAGGAGTATTCAGAGGCTTATGCCCTCTATCATCGGTGATATCGTGATAATTCCTGACGACAGGATGTTGGATGAAGTGGTCGTCACACAGCATCTTCCTTTGTATCGGTTGGACAACGGTGGGTTAACGACAAAAGTTGAAAATACCATTCTGAGTAAAGCAGGTACTGCGATGAATGTAGCCGAACTCCTGCCGGGAGTTTTGAAAAGGCCGGATGGTACGTTGGAAGTTTTGGGAAAGGGAACTCCGCTGATTTATATCAATAACAGGGAAGTTCGTCATTTGGATGAGCTTGACCGGCTGAGTGCTGAGAATATAAAGCAGGTAGAGCTGATCACGAATCCTGGTGCGGAATATGGAGCAGCGGTAGGAGCTGTATTAAAACTGAAAACGGTCGGAAAGAAAATCGATGGCTTCGGCATAGGATTCCGCTCAGTAGCGGATTATTCATATAAGATAGGTAATAACGACCAACTGAATGTGGAATATCGGCAGAATGGGCTGGACTTATTCGGAACTTTCCAGTATCGTCTGCAACATTTGAAGGAAACAGGGGAGACAGTACAAATGACGGATGTAGATACTTTGTGGAAACAAAGGACTCATTCTACAGATTTGGGAAAGAATATCAGTTACTTCGGGCAGTTTGGATTCAACTATGAGATTAATAAAAATCACTCCTTTGGCGCGACTTATGAGTTGACATCTGCTCCGTGCGATAAAATGAGTAATGATAACCGGACAGAAGTATATGCCGATCATGAACTATATGATGTGTGGAATACCAATGCGTTTTCAATTGAGAAAACATATCCGACGCATCATTCTAATTTCTACTATCATGGTGATATAAATAGTCTGGAGATTGACTTGAATGCTGATGTATTGGTGGGGAAAAATAAGGAAGAAGAGAACATCAAAGAATTGAGTCTGAACTATGACGATCTCTATATGACAACCTTTAGCGAAACCAGCAATAAACTATATGCGGGGAAACTGGTCTTGGCATATCCGTTGTTCAAAGGAAGGATTTCGGGAGGAAGTGAATATAGCTATATACACCGTATAAGTGATTTCTCGGGTTTTGGAAATCAGATACTCGGAACCAGTGATAAAATCAGGGAGAGGAATCTTGCTTTCTTTTTGAATTGTACTTGGAGTTTGGGTGGAATTGATGCTTCTGCCGGCCTTCGGTATGAAGATGTAAAGTCCGATTTTTATGAAAACAGTATTTATCAGTCCGACGAGAGCAAACATTATCGTAATCTGTTTCCTTCGTTATCTTTAAAAGGCTCGGTGGGAAAAGTGCATTGGGGATTGGGTTATCACATTCAAGTGGCCCGTCCTTACTATGAACAGCTGAAAAATGAAATCCATTATGGGAATCGGTTTACTTATCTGGGCGGAACTCCCAATTTGCAACCGACCTATATACATACCGCTGAAATGCGGGCGGCTTACAGGGATTTGCAGCTTTCCGTAGGATACAATCGTTATAATGATGATATTCTGTTTTCCATCGAACAAGCGACTTCCGATCCGAAGATTACTCTTATTAAGTTCCGCAATGTTGAACACAGGGATGAAATGACAGCTTCTTTGGTGTATTCTCCCGGCATTGGTTGCTGGCGACCGGAATGGGTTGCTTCTGTTCAGTCTCAATGGTTCAACATCGGATATCTGGATGGGACGAAGAATATGAATGGGATAACAGTAGGGATTCGCTGGAATAACTCATTTCAGTTGCCAATGGGATATATTTTTCGGTTAAATGGAACTTATACAGGCAAAGGAGTATATCAGAACAGTTTTACACGGCCTGTAAGTTGCTTCGGGGTAAGTATCTATAAGTCATTCTTTAACGGGCGGCTGGATTGTACAGTAGAGGGCAATGATTTGTTTCATACGGTAAGAGATGCGACTACCCAGTATGACAACAAGGTTAAGATATACCGTGAAACTCAACGGAACACACAGGAGGTTAAGCTGACGGTACATTATAAGTTTAATCTTCAGAAAAGTAAATATAAAGGTACAGGAGCTGGACTGGATGAACAACAACGACTCTGAAACGAACAAAGAGCAATAATTTGTGTTTATTTATTATAAATATATATCTTTGTCCCGAATTATAAACACGTAGATTTATGAAAAAGATTTTTGGTGCTTTAATGATTGCCGTATGTATCGGTATGGCGATGCCTGCCCAGGCACAATTACATTTTGGTGTAAAGGGTGGTTTAAACTTGTCTAAAGCAAGCTTTTCTGATGTGAAAGAAAACTTTAAAAAGGATAATTTTACAGGTTTCTTTATCGGTCCGATGGCGGAATTCAATATCCCGGTTGTGGGATTAGGAGTCGATGCGTCTTTGCTTTTTGCTCAAAGAGGTATAAAAATCTCTGATGGAGGTGAAGAAGCTACTGTCAAGCAGAATGGCTTGGATATTCCGGTCAATTTGAAATATAACATCGGCCTGGGAAGTCTGGTAGGTCTTTATGTGGCTGCCGGTCCTGATTTTTACTTTGATTTTGCCGGTAATAAGACAATAGACGGAGTAAGAACCGATAAAAAGAAAGCTGAAGTCGGTATCAATGTCGGCGCAGGTGTGAAGTTGCTGAATCATCTGCAAGTAGGAGCTAATTATAATATTCCGTTGGGCAAGACTGCCAGCTTTGAAGACATTGAAGGCTCATACAAAACCAAGACTTGGCAAGTATCCGTTGCTTATATATTCTAAGCTATCCGTTACTTTTTATCATAAAAAGAAAGAGCTTCCGATAGAGGAGGCTCTTTTTTTATTCTAAGGTATTTTGTTTAAGATACTGGTCTGTAAACTTGAATCTATTTTATTAAATTCCGGTGTACAGACTATTTTTCTTATCAGTGTTCCCTTCCCTCTTTTAAATCCCCATTTTTTTATTGTACTTTTGTGCTTGCAATGAAAAAGTATGTAGATGTCATATTACCATTACCGCTTCCGAAGTACTTTACCTATTCCCTGCCGGATGAATGTGCGGAAGAAGTTGAAATCGGATGCCGTGTGATAGTTCCTTTCGGACGGAAGAAGTTTTATACAGCTATCGTTCGTAATGTTCATTATTGTGCTCCGACGGAGTATGAGGTGAAGGATATATCTGCATTGCTGGATGCTTCTCCTATTTTATTGTCCACTCAATTTAAGTTTTGGGAGTGGCTGGCAGATTACTATCTCTGTACACAAGGAGACGTTTATAAAGCGGCACTTCCTTCCGGTTTGAAGTTGGAGAGTGAAACGATTGTAGAATATAATCCCGATTTTGAGGCAGATGCACCGTTGTCGGAAAGAGAGCAGCGTATTCTTGATTTGCTTTCAGTAGATTCTCAGCAATGTGTCACGAAACTGGAGAAGGAGAGTGGCATGAAAAATATCCTCACAGTCATCAAATCTCTGCTGGATAAAGAAGCTATCTTTGTGAAAGAGGAATTACGTCGTACTTACAAGCCAAAAACGGAGGCGAGAGTGCGATTGACCGGTTCTGCTGATGAAAAGCGGCTTCATATCTTATTTGATATCCTGTCCCGTGCTCCGAAGCAGTTGGCGTTGTTGATGAAATATGTCGAGTGTTCGGGAATCCTTGGAAGAGAAACACCGAAAGAAGTTTCGAAAAAAGAGCTGTTGCAACGTGCAGGAGTGTCTCCTTCTATTCTGAATGGCTTGGTGGAGAAAAAGATATTTGAGATTTACTTCCATGAAGTCGGCCGGCTGAACCAGGAAGTGAAGGAGGTCGTAGAGTTGAATGCCTTGAACGAGTTTCAGCAGCGGGCGCACGATGAGATCGTGCAATCCTTTCAGGAGAAAAATGTCTGCCTGCTTCATGGAGTCACATCCAGTGGAAAGACGGAAGTATACATTCATCTGATAGAAGAAACGATTCGTCAGGGGAAACAAGTATTGTATCTCTTGCCTGAAATAGCATTGACTACTCAAATCACAGAACGCCTGCAACGGGTATTCGGTTCTCGTTTGGGGATTTATCATTCCAAGTTTCCGGATGCCGAACGGGTAGAGATATGGCGGAAGCAACTGGGAGAAAAAGGATATGATATCATCCTTGGAGTCCGTTCTTCCGTATTTCTTCCTTTCCGTGATCTGGGGCTGGTGATTGTAGACGAAGAGCATGAGAACACCTATAAGCAACAAGACCCTGCTCCCCGCTATCATGCACGGAATGCGGCTATCGTACTGGCTGCCATGTATGGAGCAAAAACGCTTCTCGGCACTGCTACCCCCTCCATAGAAACATGGCAGAACGCAAGGAACGGAAAATATGGATTTGTACAACTGAAAGAACGATATAAAGAAATTCAGCTGCCGGAGATTATTCCGGTGGATATCAAAGAACTGCATCGCAAGAGGCGGATGGTCGGACAGTTCTCGCCGTTGCTGATACAATATATGAAAGAAGCACTGGAACAGAAAGAACAAGTCATTCTTTTCCAGAACCGTCGCGGATTTGCACCGATGATAGAATGCCGTACTTGCGGCTGGGTGCCGAAATGTAAGAACTGCGATGTGAGTCTGACTTATCATAAAGGTATCAACCAACTGACCTGCCACTATTGCGGATATACCTATCAACTGCCGAAGTCCTGTCCCGCCTGTGAAGGAACAGAACTGGTCAACCGCGGTTTTGGTACGGAAAAGATTGAAGATGACATCAAAGTCCTTTTTCCGGAAGCGGCTGTCGCCCGAATGGATTTGGACACTACCCGTACCCGAGCTGCCTACGAGAAGATTATTGCCGACTTTGAACAGGGAAAGACGGATATACTTATCGGTACGCAAATGGTATCGAAAGGTCTGGACTTTGACCACGTAAGTATAGTGGGTATCTTAAATGCGGACACCATGCTTAATTATCCGGATTTCCGTTCTTACGAACGTGCTTTCCAACTGATGGCACAAGTAGCGGGACGAGCCGGACGTAAAAATAAACGCGGGCGGGTGGTATTGCAAACGAAAAGCATTGATCATCCCATTATCCATCAGGTTATCGGTAATAACTATGAAGAAATGGTAGACGGTCAGCTCGCCGAACGGCAAATGTTTCATTATCCCCCTTACTATCGGTTGGTGTATGTATATCTGAAAAACCATAATGAAGCTTTGCTGGACCAGATGGCTGCGGTCATGGCAGATAAACTAAGAACCGTGTTCGGAAACCGGGTATTGGGACCGGACAAACCTCCCGTTGCCCGTATCCAGACATTATTCATCAAAAAGATAGTGTTGAAGATCGAACAGAATGCCCCGATGGGACGTGCGCGGGAATTGCTACAACGTATCCAGAAAGAGATGCTGGAAGATGAGCGCTATAAATCCTTGATTGTCTATTATGATGTAGACCCGATGTAGCACTTGATACAGACCTAATATTTTCCTTATAATAACCTTTATAAATTAACTAACCATGAAACGACTTACGATTTATTGCTTAACATGTCTTATTGGTGTGAGTCTTCTTTTTGCCCAGCAAGGAGTGACGCAGTGTGGAACCCCTACGGGGCAACCGAAATTTCCAATTGAAACTTATCAGGAACTGCCTGATCCTTCTTCCCCCTCTGATAAAGACTGGGCAGCAGTTACCATCCCTCAGATTTCCTGGGGAACAATTGACACCCGCTATGCGAAGCATCGGCTTCCCCAGCTGAAAAAGCAGCAGCTTACCACTTTAAAAGGCTGGCGTGGCGAACGTGTAAACGCGCAGGCTGTTGTCTGGACCGGCACTGAGGTGAAAGATCTGAACTTCAGCTTTACCGATTTTAAAGATAAAAAAGGAAATAGTCTTTCGGATGAGGCGTTTAAAGCCGGTTTCATCCGTTATGTAATGACCGATGAACTGAATAAAGATGGCAGAGGCGCGTGCGGTCACCGTCAAGCAGTGGATTACGATTCGTTGTTGGTAGCCGACCCGATTGATACGAACTTGAAATCAATGTCTGTTCCGGCACGTACCGTTCAGCCTATCTGGGTGCAATGCTGGATTCCTCAATCGGCTACTCCCGGAACCTACAAGGGTGCTTTGCTGGTAAAAGACGGTTCCCGTCTGTTGCAGCAGCTTAATCTCGAAATCCTCGTTTCTTCCCGTGAACTTCCTGCACCGTCCGAATGGGCTTATCATCTGGATTTGTGGCAGAGCCCGTTTGCCGTAGCCCGTTATTATCAGGTTCCCTTGTGGAGCCAGGAGCATCTAGACGCTATGCGCCCGCTGATGAAAATGCTGGCAGATGCCGGTCAAAAGATTATCACAGCCACTTTGACACATAAACCCTGGAACGGTCAGACTGAAGATTATTTCGAGACGATGGTTACATGGATGAAACGTGCCGACGGCACTTGGGCTTTCGACTATACGGTTTTTGATCGCTGGGTAGAGTTTATGATGAGTGTCGGTATCGATCAGCAGATTAACTGTTACTCTATGGTTCCCTGGGAATTATCTTTCCAGTATTTTGATCAGGCAACAAATTCATTGAAGTTTGTAAAGACAGCACCGGGAGAACCTGCTTATGAAGAAATGTGGGTTGCGATGCTTACTTCTTTTTCCAAGCATCTGAGAGAAAAAGGATGGTTTGATATTTGTGCGATTGCGATGGATGAGCGTCCGATGGATGTAATGCAGAAAACGTTGAAAGTAATCCGTAAGGCAGATCCGGAGTTTAAAGTTTCACTGGCCGGTAATTATCATACTGAGATAGAGCCGGACTTGTACGATTATTGCATTGTTATCGGACAGAACTTCCCGGAAGAAGTGCGTCTCCGCCGTGCGGCCGAGAATAAACGTACCACCTATTATACTTGTTGTACGGAAGCACATCCCAATACATTCACTTTTTCCGATCCTGCTGAGGCTGCATGGGTGAGTTTCTATTCTTCGAAGAAGCATCTGGATGGCTATCTGCGTTGGGCATACAATAGCTGGCCTTTGGAGCCGTTGCTCGATTCACGTTTCCGCACGTGGGCGGCCGGAGATACTTATCTCGTGTATCCGGGAGCCCGTAGCTGTATCCGTTTCGAACGTTTGATCGAAGGTATTCAGGCACATGAGAAAATAACGATTCTTCGTCAGGAATTTGAGAAGAAGGGAAATAAAGCCGGATTAAAGAAGATAGAGAAAATGCTGGCACCGTTCAATTTGGGTAATATGCCGGAAATACCGGCAGCCGTTACCGTGAACCGGGCCAATCAGATACTTAATTCGTTTTGATAATAGAAACGAATGAAGCCTGTCAATTATTAAACGTAAATTATGAAAAAAATATTATTTGTCTGTTTGGGAAATATCTGCCGTAGCTCTACGGCGGAAGGAGTAATGCTTCACCTGATCAAAGAAGCCGGACTGGAAGAAGAATTTGTGATTGATTCCGCCGGAATCCTGTCTTATCATCAAGGCGAATTGCCGGATAGCCGGATGCGTGCACACGCTGCCCGTCGTGGTTATCAACTGGTTCATCGCTCCCGTCCGGTGCGGACAGAGGACTTTTATAATTTTGATCTGATTATTGGCATGGACGACCGTAACATAGATGATCTGAAAGAAAAAGCTCCTTCTACGGAAGAGTGGAAAAAGATTCATCGCATGACGGAGTACTGTACCCGCATTCCCGCTGACCATGTCCCCGACCCCTACTATGGAGGGGCCGAAGGATTTGAATATGTGCTGGATGTACTCGAAGACGCTTGTGCCGGTCTGCTTACTTCTTTAACTCAGGATAACTGATCCGTGTGTGATAAGCGATTTTCAGCTTTTCTTTGAATACCGTCTTGATGGTCGCAATGTCCTTGAAAGTGATAGGGCACTCTTTGAAATAACCTTCAGCAACTTGGGAGTCAATGATCTTGTCGACCAAGTTGCTGATAGTTTCTTCCGTATATTCTGGCAGACTGCGTGACGCCGCTTCGACAGCATCCGCCATCATCAGAATAGCTGTCTCCTTTGAGAAAGGATTGGGACCTGGATAGGTGAACAGTTCTTCATTCGGTTCCTCGTCGGGGTGCTCGTTCTTCCATGAGATATAAAAGAACTTCGTTTTCCCCCGTCCATGATGGGTGCTGATAAAATCTTTGATTACTTTCGGCAGATTATGCTTGTCCGCCAGTTTCAATCCGTCTGTCACATGACTGATCACGACCTGGGCACTTTGCTCGTAATTCAGATTCTTATGAGGATTGACGCCTCCCGACTGATTCTCCGTAAAGAAAGCGGGATTCTCCATCTTGCCGATATCATGATATAAAGCTCCGGTACGTACTAATTGACTTTTCGCTCCAATACGGATCGCTGCTTCTGCCGCCAGATTGGCTACCTGCATAGAGTGCTGGAAAGTTCCGGGCACTGTTTCGGACATCTGTCGGAGAAGATCACTGTTGATATTGGAAAGTTCGACCAAAGTCACATTAGAGGTAAAGCCGAACGTCTTTTCCAGCAGAAACAGCAACGGATATGTAAACAGCAGCAGAATACCATTAATAAAGAAATAGGTATACATCCGTGCATTCAACTTAGAGAAGTCATTGGCAAGTCCATTCTCGGTCATTAGCTCGAATGCGAAGTAAATAGCCGCATAAGTCAGTATCACCAATAAGGCCGTGCGGAAGAGCTGTGACCTCTGCGAAAGTTCCCTTAAACTGAAAATGGCAACTAATCCGGCAGCCAACTGCGTCAGAATGAACTCATGCGGAAAACGCAGGGATATAGAGCAGATTAATATCGTAATGACATGCGTCAGGAAGGCAGTTCGTGAATCGAGGAAAACCCGTATGATGATGGGCAGCATCGCATACGGAATCATATATACATTAAATATATTATGTGATACCATGAAAGCTGTTACCACACTATAAAATACAATCAGTGTAAACAGTAACGACAGGCTGCCTTTGCGCTCATAATAATCTTTTCGGAACAGGTCGAGATAGAGCATAAAGCAAAGCATCAGCATACCGACAAACAAAATCTGCCCGCCAAGAATCAAGCGGCTCTGATCAATGGATTCACTTCGCTTGATGGACTCTTTGCGTAATGATTCCAGAATATTGTACGTTTCCGGGCTGATGATTTCTCCACGGTCTATAATTTTCTGGCCGCTGACGACTAATCCGTTGGCCCAGGAATAGTTGTTCAGCATTTCCTCTTTGGCGGTCTGTGTCCGTTGTTGGTCGAATGTGAGATTGGGAGTGATGTATTCGTTTAATGAACATTGTCTCAGAATCTCACGGTTGAAGTGGGTCGTATCTGCGGATAGCAAGTACTCATAAGCTTTTTTGACCGTATATATATGATCGGTAGGCTTGGAGTTGGCGAGTTTATCGTCGATGATCATGATTGCCGAAGTACTGTCCTTGTGGAGTTCTTGTATGTTTTCTGTCGAAACGATGCCCTCTCCGTATATTTCTTTTAATGTCCGTTCGATGTATCGCAGATAATCTACGGAAGGAAGTATACCTTTCAGGTGAGTATGGTAATTCTCTTTCAGCTTGGCGATTGCGTCTTTCTCTACTTGTTTGTCAAGCAGATAATAAGGTTGGAAGGAAGCCAGCAGACTATCCTGTTCCCGGTTCACCACTGCGTCGTCTTTATAGATCGGAAAGTCAAAAGTGGCTATCAACTGCCCGTACTTCCAGGGCTTGTTTATGTCAAACTGATAGTTGAATTTTCCGTCACGTGGCAGGAAATAGACAATCAGTGTCACTGTCGCTACAAACAGCAATGATTTATATAATATATCTCTTCTTGAGAACCTCTTTTTCTTCTTCATATGTTCCATACGCATTGAAATTTTTGCGAAAAGTACAAAAA
>UMLQ01060405.1_pt1 | contig 14654 bp, 14 predicted proteins | sample 1966631 | NCBI WGS metagenome assembly UMLQ01 (sample SAMEA4836206, study PRJEB28245) | human gut metagenome | biome: gut microbiome; material: fecal sample | place: Denmark | collected 2008 | reverse complement strand
ATCGTCCGAAAGTTCAAACAGATACCAGTTCCGGGCGGCAGGAATGGTGTTTTGTCCATCTGGCGGCAGATTCTTTTCCGAAATCTGCCCACTTTCCAGCGGCTCGCCAGTTACCTTGTTATAAGTGGCAAAGCCGACCCCTGCACTGTTTTCCCGGAGATGCAGATAGCGTTCATCGTTGATAAGGTAGACCGCTTCTTTTATCTGCTCCATCAGCACCCACCCTCAAATTCCAGCGAAAACTTGCTGCGGCCATCGGCTTCACAGGACAGCAGCACGGTGGCATTGTAGGTCTTGCCCTTGGCACTCTTGCAGTCCTTCAGGCGGACCCGGCCATCCCGCAGCAGCTTGTCTGCCACATGAGCGTCCATGCGTTTGCCGAGCCGTTTCAGAAAAGCATTATCCTTCCACAGCACGAAACGGCACTCCCGGTTCTCGCAGAACCAGCCCTTTTCACGCTCCACAACATTTGCACCGCAGTTCGGGCAGATACCAATAATCTTGTTTTTCATAAGCGCATTCGCTCCCTTCGCAGCCTCGGTGGTCGTTACCAGCGAGGAGATCATCTCTTTGATTTCAGTCATAAAAGTTTCCGGCTCCATTTCGCTGCGCTCGATTTGCAGCAGTTTTGTTTCCCAATCAGCGGTCATTTCCGGGGATTGGATTTCTTCGGGCATCACGGTGATTAACGCTTTCCCCTTATCCGTGGGCAGCAGCACCTTGGTTTTCTTGGTGCCCTTGCGCTCCAGAAAGCCCTTCTGCACCAGCTTTTCAATGGTGGCGGCACGGGTTGCCGGGGTGCCGATGCCCTGACGCTCCACGCCCTCCGGCATACTGTCTGCACTGGCGGTTTCCATAGCGTGCAGCAGGGTGTCCTCGGTAAAATGCTTCGGTGGGGACGTTTGACCCTCCTTCAGCTCTGCATTGAGGATACCGCACTCGTTTTCTGCCGCATTGGGCAGGGCGGTGAGTTCCTGTTTTCGATTCAGAATGTCTGCCAGTACCTTGCGTTCCACCGCTTTCCAGCCTTCCTCCAGAACCTCCTTGCCCTTGGCGGTAAATTCCTCCCCGGCACATTCGGTGGTCAGCAGGGTTTCCAGATACCGGAAGGGCTTGCTGACTGCCATCAGCGTCCGGGCGATGATGAGCTTCAGGACGTTCTGCTCCCCCTTGGGCAGTGCGTCCAGATCGGCTTGCAGCATACTGCGGGTGGGCAGGATGGCGTGATGATCGGTGACTTTTTCCCGGTTGACGGTGCGCCGTGTCCGGGGCACAGCCTCGTCCATGTCCTCCGGGGTAATGCCGAGAAAACCTTCCAGTTCCTCGGTCAGTTCCTCCAGCATTTCCTCGTCATCGTCGGTGATATAGCAGCTATCAGTTCTGGGATAAGTGGTAAGTTTCTTCTCATAAAGGCTCTGTACATAGTCCAGCGTCTGCTGTGCGCTGTACCCCAGCAAACGGTTAGCGTCCCGCTGAAGGGTGGTCAGGTCGTACAGCGGCGGCGGATTCTCGGACTTTTCCTTGCGAGTGATGCGCTGGGTCGTTGCCATCATCTCCTTTCGACAGGCTTCCAGCAGGTTTTCGGCAACAGCTTTTTCAGGAATGCGGCGGCTGGATGCCGTGCAGCCGCTGGTCAGTTCCAAATCTACCGTGTAGAATTTCTCCGGCACAAAGGCGGCAATGGCGGCTTCCCGCACCACCGTCATGGCAAGCACCGGAGTCATAACACGTCCCACCGCCAAGGGCTGGTTGTACAGGCACGAAAAAAGCCGGGACGCATTGATACCGACCATCCAGTCGGCACGTTCCCGGCAGAGTGCTGCGTTGTACAGCGCATCGTATTCAGTTGACGGTTTGAGATGGGCAAAGCCCTCCCGGATAGCGTTTTCCTCCATGCTGGAAAGCCATAGGCGAGAAAAGGGCTTTTTGCAGCCTGCTTGCTGATACACCAAGCGGAAGATCAGTTCTCCCTCCCGGCCGGAATCGCAACTGTTCACGATGCTATCCACATCCGGGCGGTGCATCAACTTTTGCAGGATGCCGAATTGCTTTTTGGTGGACGCAGACACAAGATACTGCCACCTTTCCGGCAGAATGGGCAAATCTGCGATACTCCACTTGACGTACTTGGCATCGTAGACATTGGGCGGTGCCAGCTCCACTAAATGACCAATACACCAGCTCACCAGATAGCCGTTGCCCTCCCAATAACCATCCTGTCGATTGGTCGCACCGAGAACCTTTGCGTAAGCTGCCCCGACTGAGGGTTTCTCGCTGACCACAAGCTGATAAGACAATAAGCATCAACTCCTGTTCTTTTCAGATTTAGATATGTAAGGCGGCAAATGCCGCCTTAAAATCAGATGGGTTCGGTATCTTCCTCACCGGGTTCCTCCGGCTCGTCCTCGGTGGGAATCTCGAAGTCGCCCTTGTCCTCGGTGTAGTTTGCATCGGGGTCAAGGGCTTCTTTTTCGGCCTGCTTTTTCTGCTTCTGCTTTGCGAAAGCATAGAATCCGCCGCCTGCCGCCAGCGCAATCAGCACGACTACGCCCAGAAAGCCGGATGCGATCTTTGTGACCTTGTTTTCCTTGGGCTGTTCCTCGCCGGATGCCGCTGCTTCTTCTGCGGCTTTCTTGGCTTCTTCCTCGGCTTTCAGCTTGTCCTGTTCTGCCGCTTCCCTTTCAGCGGTATAAGCATCCGCATCTTCTTCCTCCATCAGAGTCAACAGGTCGGCTTCATCCACAAGGTTCATAAAGTGGACGGTCTGCTGCCCCTTGGCGTTGCGGTCGATGACCAGATAGAAGGTGTTGCCGGACTTCGACACCAGCGTGATGAACTGCTGGCCGCTGCCATCGGAATAATTGGTGTGGTGATCATCCACCAGCGTCAGATTGCCCTCCGGGGTCAGGGCACCAGAGGTTTCGTCCGTGATGGTGACAACATCTTCCTCCACCAATTCCGGCAGAATCGGCTGTTCCACCGGGGCGGCTTCTCCCTCAAAAGCAAAAGCGGGAGCCGCCATGCCAGCGCACAGTGCCGCCGATACCAGCAGCGCACCCAGTTTCTTAATCTTCATCTGCATCGACCTCCTTCTCGAAAGTTGCACCCACGGCAGACAGCGCAGCCGGGTTCGGGGTGGTGGTGGCAGACTGCCGCAGCAGAGCAGCAAGCTGTTCCGGCGTGACCTTTGCAGTCCGCACCATCTCGTTGACCTCGGCGGAATCTTCCTCCTGAATGCGCCGCTCCAGAATCTCGATGCGGTTGTTCAGCTTGATGCGGCGCTCCTTTTCTTTTTCCAGCATCGCCCGCAGCTTATCCGATTTTTCGCTCATAGTAACTCCTCCAATCATTTTGAAAGCCGTCCGAACCCAGCGAGATGCTTCTCCCAGTAGGACGAGTGAATGTTTGCGTACTTGATGGGGTCTCCGGCACTGACCATCATACCGTTGCCGAGGTAGATGCCCACATGACTTTTCCCCGGCGTATCATACGTTCCTTCAAAGAAAACAAGGTCGCCGGGCTTTGCTTCGGCTTCGGAAATGTGCTGGCTCTTGTTCCACAGGCCGTTGGCGGTGGTGCGCCCCACATCGTAGCCGTTCTGGTTGTACACCCAGCAGACGTAGCCGGAGCAGTCAAAGCCTGTTTCCGGGGTGGAACCGCCCCAGACGTAGGGCGTGCCTACATACTTTTGGGCTTCCTTGTAGATGGCAGCAAACTCGCTGTCGGTCAGAGCTTCTGCCGGAATCTGATAATCAATGCCCGGTGTGCCGGAGCCATCGGAACCACCGGGCGGCAAGCCTCCATTAAAAAGATAAGGTCTGCCACCCAACGTATCCTGAAAGATCTCGTAGCGTTTCCATTGGTCAGCATCCAATTCTTCCCGAATGACCACCTCCAAGCCACGATTGACTAGCTTGGTGTGGAAGATGCGGTACTCATAGGGCACCTGCGTGGGAACCGGGATTCCTGCCGGGCTGATGACCCAGACGGTCTTATACCGTATCTGCACCTCCACCCATGTGGTGAGCTTATACTGCTTTTTGAAGGTCTCCTTTAACTTGCCCTGCACCTCCGACCGGGTGTAATCGTCATACAAGGTGGTCAGGAACGAAGTCAGCTGCCATGGGTCATGCTCGATGGGGTCAAGATGGTACTGGTACTCGTTGTAGCCGGGGTGGTCGGTGGGGGTACGCTTGATCTTTTTGTCCAGCTCCTTTTCCAGCTTCTTGTAGTCCTGTTCTGCGCCCCGGATGTCCCGGTCCTCGGCAGAGTACATGGTCTGCCCGGATACCTGTGTGCCGCCGGAAAAGAGGATACCGCAGGAGGAAAAGCCGGACATCACCATGAGGATGAGCAAAAGAAAAACGCCCACGATCACCAGAACGTGTGCGTTGCTCTTGGCGGCATTCGCCAGCCCCTTTACGGCGGTGCTGACGGCAGTTTTGCCCTTCTCCACCGCCTGTTCCACGCCAGACCGGGCGGCAGATGCGCCGCTGGATGCGGCTTTTTTGCCGCCTGCGGTCTGCGCCGCTGTACCCGAACGGGCAGCGGCATAGTAGCTTTTGTGGATTTCTTGCCGCTGTTTCCAGCGTGAAAGCCAGTTGGAGCCGCCCTCGCTGGTGCTGGATGCGCCTGCATCTTGTGGCGCAGTCGGCTCCGATGCGGAAGATTTAGCGGTTTTGGTGCCTTTCTTGCCCTGCATCTTGGCTTTCTTTTTCAGCTTCCGGGCATAACGGCTCTTAGAAATATCCCGGACATTTCCTGCCGCCTTTTCGCCCTCGCTCAGAGCCTGCACACCGACGTTTTCATCCTCGTACTGGTCAACTTCCCGGTGCACCGCAGAGCGGGCGGCATGGGCGGCGTACATCTCCCGCTTCTGCGCCTTGCTTAAACGGCTCAACTCGTCCGGGGTCAGTTCTGCCTTGCCGAACCGCAGATGCTGTGCCTTTTCCGCAGCTTTATCTGCATCGGTTTTCAGCTTTTTCTTTTTGGGCACCGACTGCTCCACCTTGGCTTTCTTCGGGGGAGAACGGGTCTTTTTTGCGGACGACTCTTCTTTGATGTTCAGCTTCGGATTACTCATTTCTGTGCGCCCTCCGAAACCTCACCTAACTTAGTGGTCATTATTTTATACAGTTCCAGATCGGTGGGGAACCGGTCAACAAAGGGCAGAATCACATTGCCGAAGAACAGCAGCCCTTCGCCCTCGCCGGAGTGGGTCACATAGGAAAGCTGATGGGGCGAGATGTTGAGCTGTTTTGCGAGGATCTGCCGATCTCCTGCCGCCTGATTCAGCATGATGATCATGTCGGAATTTTCAAAAATATTCTCGACCTCACGAGAAGAAAGAAGGTCTTTCACGTTCTGCGTTAATCCAGTCGGGATGCCGCCCCACTTGCGGAAACGCTTCCAGATCTCCACGGAATAAGCGGCGGTCTGCTCCTCTTTCAGCAAAAGGTGCATCTCATCCATATAATATCGGGTGGACTTGCCACTGCTGCGGTTTGCCGTGACACGCCCCCATACCTGATCCTGCACGATGAGCATTCCCAGCTTTTTCATCTGCTTGCCCAGTTCCTTGATGTCATAGCAGACGATGCGGTTATTGACGTTCACGTTAGTGCGATGATTGAACAGGTTCAGGGAGCCTTTCACATAGATTTCCAGTGCGGTGGCAACGTGGTGGGCTTCCTTCTCGTCCTGCTGAAGCAGGGCGTTGTACAAGTCCTCAAGGATGGGCATATTCTCTGGGCAGGGGTCCGCAAAATATTTGCGGTAGATCAGATGCACACAGCGGTCAATGACGGTTTTCTCCACCGGCAGCAGCCCTTCCTTGCCGCCCACCACCAGTTCGCACAGCGAAAGGATAAAGTCAGCTTTCAGGGAAAGCGGGTTATCTTCCTCGGAGTAGTTGGCATTGATGTCCATGGGGTTGATGAACTGGGTACTGTTGGGGCTGATTTTGATGACCTGACCCTTCAAACGATTCACCAGCGGCGAGTATTCGCCTTCGGGGTCGTTGATGATAATATCATCGTCCGTCACCAGAAAGGCATTGGCAATCTCACGCTTTGCCGAGAAACTTTTGCCAGAACCGGGCGTGCCGAGGATCAGCCCATTGGGGTTTTTCAGCTTCTTGCGGTCCACCATGATGAGGTTGTTGGACAGCGCATTCAATCCGTAGTACAGCGATTCCTTGCCAGACTGATAAAGTTCCTGCGTGGTAAAGGGGATGAAGATGGCAGTGCTGCTGGTGGTCAGCCCTCGCTGAATTTCGATCTGACAGTCTGCCAGCGGCAGGCTGCTCATCAACCCCTGCTCCTGCTGAAAATCCAACCGACACAGGTTGCAGTTGTGCTTCTGTGCAATACTGGATGCCTGAAAAACATTGTTTTCCAGTTCCTGTTCAGTCCTGCCGGTGTTCAGCACCAGAAAGGTGACGAGGAACATCCGCTCATTCTGGCTCTGCAACTCTTTCAAAAGAGCCTTGGCATCCCTGCCGTAAGTTTTCAAATCTGACGGAAGAATGTCGATATCATACCCGGAACGGATTGCTTTTTTCTGCTCCTCAATGGTACTGCGATCCAGTTCCGTGATGGTGCGCTTGACCGTCTTGATGGCACGGTTCTGGTCAACAGACTGAATGTGCATGGTGACGATCTGGCTGGAATCCATGTCCAGAAAATCCTTCAACAGCTGGTCGCTGATGTCGGATGCCGTGATGCTCAGAAAGCTCGCAGCGCAAAAAATGCCGCCCATCTGGAAGGTGCGGCTGTTCTTGAACGCAAAGGCGGTGGGTGCAATGGCATCCTTCACGGAAAGGCCGCTTTTTACAAGGTCTTTCCAGTCAAAGTGAAACTTGGATGCGCCATCCATGTTGAACATATCGTGCATGAGTTTCAGCCGCTGGACACCGTTCAGGGGCTTTGCCTGCACACCCAGCCGGTGGAAGTTGTTCAGCAGGTCATTCTGGATGTGGTCAAGCCGGGGCTTGACCTGTGCCATGCTTTCGCCCTCCACCCCAAAGGTGATGAACTTGGTCTTGGTCAGACCATTATTGCCCTTGGCAAGCTGCTGGCGCAGCATTTGCGAATACTCGGCACGAACATCGTCAAAGCCGTCCTTCTGGAACGGGATGCGAATGCTCTTTTCAAACTCGGTGCTGTCCGTTGCCATGTTGACGAAAGACAGTTCAAACTTGATGCTGGAATCGAAGAAGTTCAGAAAACTGCACCATTCTTCAAAAATGGCGGTCTTGTCCTCCTGCTGGGCGAGCTGATAATTGATGTCCTGATACTGGATAGTGCGGGTGTAGTAGTTTGCCTTCACCCGGCAGGTGCCATCCTCAAACATCCGCTGCATGGGGATGGACTGCTGGGCGGTCCGGGGCACAGCAGGCTTTGCGTTCTGCCTGCGCTTCTGCACAGACTGCGGCTTACTGTGCTTACCGGTCTTTTTCCAAAATGGGATCATGGGTCATGCCTCCCTTCATCAAAATCGCATAGTAGTTGTTGGTCTTGTAGGGGCGAATTTTCGGGCGGACAAACCGGGACTGCACATAGTACGACAGCAGCTTTTCCAAGGGCTGACCGTTCTTTTCGTACATCCCAAGGAAGAACGCCGGCAGCATCACCGCCATCATGCCGAGGGTGGCGGCGGTGTTGCCGCCGGAATCCCGAAGAACAAAAAACAGCGGCACTCCAATGAGAGTCGCTGTGCCGAAACAAAGCAGTTGCCGTTTCGTCAGATTGAATGCGACCTTCGATTTTACTTTCGTCAGGTCACGGGGAACGGAAATATACGCAGCCAATAAAGCACCTCCTTTAGTGCGCTCCGAGGACGGATTTCGTCACCGAGCTGGTCTTGAACAGGCTGAAACAGAGCAGAACGGTGTAGCCCACAATGCTCCAAATGGAGTTGATGGCATCCCCGGAAATCGCTACGCTCTGGATCAGCACGGCGTAAATCGCCACGCAGATGAGGATGAGAAAGCCCTGAAAGCCCAGCGCAAACAGGCATTTCAGGTAGTTCTGCCCCATGTGGCTCTGCTCGTGGTTGCCGAAGGTTGCCATGGGAATGGGCGCAAGGCTCACCATGCAGTAGATCTCGATCATACGCCCGTAGACGATCACAAAAATGATGATGCTCAAGATCCGCATGGTGATACCGATAAAGAAACTTTGCAGGAAAAGCCCGAACAGGGGTCCTACATCCATCTGCATCAGGCTGGCTTCCAGCATCGACAAGCCAATGTCGTTGACACGGGTGTTTCCGGCAATGATGCCGCTGGAATCGGACACTACCTTCTGGGTGATGTCGAACACCGCCATCACAATATCGAAGGTGTTGCTGATGAGCCACACCGAAACAGCGGTCTTAAAAATCCAGCGCATGATGAGGGCAGGCTCAAACTGCGCCATGTTGTTGTGCTGAGTGATCATCTCGATGAGTTCATAACAGGCGATGAAAGTCAGGATGATGCCTGCAATGGGCAGCACAACGTTCCGGGAGAGGGCTTCGATCATAGCGAAAACGCGCGGTTCAAAACTGGATGGTTGGGTGCCCACCTGCTGTGCGATGTTGCCCACTTGAGTGTTCACATCATCGAACAGGCCGGAAAGATTGGACATGATGCCTACCGTCAGGATGCCTTTGATCCAGTCGGCAATGGCTTTAAGAACGGTTCCCATTCAGTAGTCACCGTCCTTAGCTGAAGTGGTTGATAAGGGTCTTGAGAAGGTTCAGAAGAAAAATAATGTGGGTCAAAAACTGCATAATAGCACCGCCTTTCATGGATGGGTGGAGATTCGTACCGCAATGCGCTCCTTATGATAAAGGGCTATTATCCACAGCAGAGATAGAGCGATTGCGTATGTACAGGCGGGAAAACCCGCCTGTGGCTCTTAGCCAAACAGACCAGACAGCAGAGGAATCAGGGTGATGCCCACCAGAGCAACGCCACCGCCAGCCATGAGCTGCTTCATGCCCTGACTCTTGCTGCCGGGGTTGTCGTTACCATAACCTTCCAGCAGGTTGATGGCACCCCAAACGCCGAGACCGGCACCCAGAGCCACAACCAGAGTCTGAAGAACTTCGATAGCAGAGTTAAAGAATTCCATAGTCGTTTCTCCTTTATTTTGAAAAAATTGAAGACCGTCCGTACACACCCGAAACCATAGATGTTGTGCCGCGAACTGCGGCGGAGTAGATTTTCTGGTGTACCTCTCCGGTCAAAAATAAAACCGCCTACCGGGTTAGGCAGACGGGAGCGAATCAGCATCAATCACAACAAATTCATCATTGGGATTGATTTTTTCTTTGCGGTTCAGATATTTTTCAATATCAAAGGTGTTTTTGGGGTCGTAGTCCGAGGTCAGCTTGTAGTTGGGATGCTGGGTCAGGTCGTATTTGTCAGAAAGAAAAGGTCTGACACCACGCAGCTGCAAAATACACTTGCCGCCGTCCAGCACCGCCAGCTCGTCCCGGCTCAATAATTCGTGCCCCATCTTTTGGAAGGTAGTGCCGTAGCTGGGGCTGTTGCCACGGGTGTCCGAGGTGTTGAACGCATCGATCGTTTCTTTGCCCAGCATCTCCGACAGGTCTTTCAGGGTGGTAGGCTCGCTGCCGCCGAGGAAAATCTGGCTGTCCATGTTGCCTACGATGGTATCCGCATTGTCCTTGTAGATGGCTTTCAACTGGCTTCTCGCCTGCAAAACAAGGCAGGCTGAGATCTCACGGCTGCGGATGGTGGCCACCAACTTTTCCAGATTTGGAATCTGCCCGATGTTGGCACACTCGTCGATCAGGCACCGCACATGGATGGGCAGCTTGCCGCCGTACACATCATCTGCTTTATCGCACAGCAGATTGAAAAGCTGGGTGTAGACCATTGAAATCAGAAAGTTGAAGGTGGAATCCGTGTCCGACATGATGAGGAACAGCGCCGTTTTCTTATCGCCCAGCGTGTCCAGTTGCAGTTCATCGTACATGGTGAGGTCCCGCAGTTCCTGAATGTCAAAGGGCGCAAGCCGTGCACCGCAGGAAATCAGGATGGATTTCGCAGTCTTACCTGCAGCCAGCTTGTAAAGTTTGTACTGCCGCCCGGCAAAGCTGTTGGGCTTCTTTTTTGCCAGTTCCTCAAACAGCAAGTCCACAGGGTTCTGGTATTCCTCGTCGTCCTCCAGCACTTGCATGGTGTTGAGCATTTCTAACAGTGTTGCAAAATTCTGCTCCTCCACCGGGGCTTCATAGTGCAGATAAGCGATCAGGGCAGTAAGCAAAAGACGCTCCGATTTTTCCCAGAATGGGTCCCCGCCGGACCCTTCACCCTTGGTGTTGGTCATCAGGGTTGTGACCAGTTTGAGAATGTCCTTTTCGCTGTGGACATAGGCGAAGGGGTTATAGTGCATGGACTTTTTGAAGTTGATGGTGTTCAGGATTTTCAGCTTGTAACCGTTTTTCAGAAGTGCGTTCCCGCACTCGACCACGATACTACCTTTCGGGTCAGTGACCACATAGGAACTATGACATTGTAAAAGGTTGGGTTTAAGCCAAAATCTCGTCTTGCCGCTGCCGGAGCCTCCCACCACCAGCACATTTTTGTTCCGGGCATTTTTGGGGTCCGGTGGGCGGTTGGACATCATCAGCCGTTCCGTTTTGGTCAGGATGATGTTGTCTGCAAACTTGGGTGCCATGAACGGCTCAATATCCTTGGCGGTGCCCCACCGGGCAGAGCCGTACTCCATGCCGTGGCGGTACTTCTTGGCGTTTTTTCCACGCAAATAGACCGCCAGCCGTAACCCTGCACCGCAGCACAAGCCCACCAGCAAATCGAGCGGATGCAAGCTGGGCAGCGGGTTCGCAAACGCCACCGGAACGGTGCCCATCATCGCCATGATCTTATCCCCCAGCTCTTTGCCCTCGGCAAGCCGCCACGCTTCGCCAATGTTGGTTGCCACCAGCCCCAGCAAAATATAGGGCAGATACAGTGCCAGCAGCTTTGTCAGCTTTTTCGTGGTCACAGTCCACGCTCCTGTTCCTTATGCCGGACTTTGCCGGGGAGTTCTGCCGCCGCCTGCACCAGTTCATGCAGTTTTGCCAGCACCGAGGGGCGTTTGTCTTTGTTCAGCAGAGATGCCGAATACTCTTTGAACGCCGAGTTGAAGGCTTCTGCATCCGGGGCTTTGAAAAAGACCAGATACCGGGGCGGCACTTCGGAGGTGTCCTTGCGGATGGCATAGTCGATGCCGTACTTTTTGGCGTAGCGTTCCAGCCCACGGATGCCGGTCTTGCTGATCTCCACGCTGGACACACCCCGGTTCTGCCGCAGAAGAGTGCGGACACTTTGCTTACCTTGGGATGTCTTGGACTGGTACAGCCGAAACGCCGCCTTTACCGCCCGCAGGACAGTCCGGGCAGACAGCTTTGTGGTGGAGATCATAATGTTGAATGACTTCTGTTCGATTTCTTCCTGCAATGCCATCACCTCCCGTGCAGCAGGGTGATTTTAGCGGTCATGCTCTGCCGGGGGCTTGGTGCGGGGCTTTTCTGCGGGAGGTTCATCAGGCACCGGCAGCACCAACAGACGGTTGCCTAGCTTCAGAAAGGCTTCCGGCTGATGGAAAAGCTGCTCGTACCTCTGCGCCAGTTCTGGGGTCAGGGATGCAAAATCCTCCTCGCCCAATCCAACCACTAGAAAGTCTCCGGCAATGGCATCATACATTTCTCCGTTTTCATCCCGAAGAGCACGGTTCAGGGGCAGACCCATGAGCTTGCCGTCATCGTTGTAGACGATGGCAACTGGATCTTCAAACGGGTAACTTGCGCCGATGGAGCCGCCCACCGCCTGCTGCAAAGCTTTCAGGTCGTTATCGATCTCGACCTGCTGCGGATGCTGTCCCGGCGCAATTTTCAGCACCGACAAGGTGTTCTCGTTCTGTTCCATTATCGTCCTCCTCGAATTTGATAGAGATCTCCTGCCCGGCATGGGCGGCGTTCAACAGAGCTGCCACGAAGAAGCCGAAAAAAGCGCCGGCTTCAAAAAATGCGAAACCGATAAAAAAGTTCAGCATGGCACACCTCACTCCATGCAGATGCAGGGCAACTTCTGGTCATCTGCCATCAGGGTGATGCTGTGGCTTGCCAGATACTTCTGGAACAGGTAGACCTCATCAATGGTCAGCGAGATGACCTCGCCATCCATGTTGGTGCGAACAAGAATCACCGGGCCGGTCAGGTAGTGCTTTCCGCCCATCTTCAGCGCCTGCGCCGGGTTGTAGCAGAGCAGCAGCGAGGTGTTGGGAAGGTTCAGGCAGGCATCATCCTCCTCAAAGCAGGGCAGGATGCCGGGAGCCTCGTCCAGCGTGATGATGGTCAGCTCCATATCCGGGGCAATGGCAGCGAGATAGACTTCACCAGGCTTTTTTCTGCCGTTCAGAATCGTGTAGATGCGAGTATCAATGGTGACTTTCTCGGAACGGATGTGAGTGGTAGTAAAGTTCATAGACGTTTCCTCCAAAATTTTTGCAAAAATAAAAGACCCGGAACTGGGTCTTTTGGTTCAGTCTGCGATCAGCGCGCTTCTTCCTGCTTCTTCTGTTTTGCCTGTTGCTTTTTTAGTTGCCACTGGTCGAGCAGCTTGATGATGATGCTTTCCATCTGCCGGGGCGTGTAATTGCGTGGAAAGTATTTCCGCAGGGTTTCGTTTTTGATGGTCACGGTGTCTAGTTCGCTTTTCTTTTCCTCATTCATAATGTTGTAGACTGCATCATAGTCAAACTCACCCTGCTGCGCCAGCTTTTTTATCCGAATGGCTTGTGAAAGAGATGGCGCGTTCTGGGAAGCATCCATTGCTTCTAAAAAATCCTGTTGCTGTTTTTCGTCCAGATAGGACAGTTCTACCGCAGGGTTAAAAGAGATTTTTTTCTCGTCCACCATGTCGAGCAATTCAGGGACAAGGTTCGTCAGGCGCACAAAACGCTGGACTTGATTGCGACTTTCGCCTGAATCTTTTGCTACTTTTTCATCGGCTCTCAACTTTGTCCCAACTTGGGACGAAGTTAAATCTGACCTAGCACCTTGATTTTTTATTGCATCCAGCTTCATCTTGTACGCAAATGCCCGCTCGCTGGGCAGGATGTGTTCTCTCTGCAAATTGGAATCGACCATCAATATCGTGGCGGCATCATCCTCCATATTTCGCACAATGACAGGCACGGTGTCCAGATTTGCAAGCTCTGCGGCGTGTTTCCGACGGTGCCCGGAGATGATTTCATAGCCACCCTCCGGGCGTGGGCGGGCGATCAGCGGAGACAACACGCCGTACTGCTCTACGCTTTCCACCGTGCGCTGCATGGACTCGTCATCCAAGACCTTAAAGGGATGGTCTTTGAAGGGGAACAGTTCTCCGATGGGAATCTGCTGCACCTGCTCCCGCTGCTGTTCCTGCCGGGATTCCTCGGTGGAGAAAATGTCATCTGCCCCTTTCAGCGACACGTTTAAGCTGTTTTTCGGCATCGGCCAACACCTCCCTCACTAAAGATTGGTAGGCTTCTGCCACCTTGCCCTTGGGGTCATAGGCAAAGATGCTTTTGCCTGCCGCGCTGGTTTCTGCCGCTCGGACTGACCGTGGGATGGTCTGTTCAAACACCTTCAGGTGCTTTCCGTATGCCTGCCGAATCAAATTGCTGATCTGCTGTCCGTAGTTGGTGCGGCTGTCGGTCATGGTCAGCAGAATGCCCTCAATTTTTAATTTCGGGTTTATCTGCCGCCGGACCTTCTGCACCGTCTGCAAAAGCTGTTCCAAGCCTTTTGCGGACAGGTACTGCGCCTGCACGGGAATCAGGGTGGTGTCTGCCGCCGCCAGTGCGTTGATGGTGAGCATCCCCAGCGAGGGGGTGCAGTCCAGCAGAATGAAATCGTAGTCGTGCTTTGCACCTTCCAGCACCTGTTTCAGCATCTTCTCTCGGTTCATGCTGTTCACAAGGGCAACTTCCAACCCTGCCAGTTCGATGTTTGCCGGAATCAGGTCTACGCCCTCTGCATGGTGCAGGATGCCCTCACCGGGTTGGATAGGCTGGTCGTTCATGGCTTTCTGCATCAGAGTAGACAATGTGGCAGGCAGCTCGTCCGGCTGCTGCCAGCCCATGCTGATGGTAAGACTGCCCTGCGGGTCAGTGTCCACCAGCAGAACTTTTTTGCCCTCCATCGCCAGCCCGATGCCCAGATTTTCACAGGTGGTGGTCTTGCCGGTGCCGCCTTTCTGGTTGACGATGGCTATCGTGGTTGCTTTCTTTGAAATTTTCATCACCTCCGATTCGCTAAGTCGTGGTTGGTTTGGTTCTGGTAGGAAAGCTGCATGGTGGTGGGCGCGTTGTACAGAGAAGCGAGCAGATATTGTTTCATGTTACGGATCGGGCTGCTGTTCTCTGCAAAGCACTTCAGCACAAAGCGGATGTGGTCGGCGTTCAACTTCATAAACCGACTGCATACCACCTCGGCGGGCTTATCGTCCCCAGCAATGTGCAGCAGCTTACGGTTGGTAGCGCAGGTGTCCACCAGCAAGTCTACGATCTGGTAGATAATGTCCTTGTCATCCGGGCAGAGCCGGAGCAAAAGGTCTATCTCCAAAGACTGAGAAAAATATTCTTCCAGTT
>UMLQ01021951.1_pt1 | contig 14673 bp, 5 predicted proteins | sample 1966631 | NCBI WGS metagenome assembly UMLQ01 (sample SAMEA4836206, study PRJEB28245) | human gut metagenome | biome: gut microbiome; material: fecal sample | place: Denmark | collected 2008 | reverse complement strand
TTTATCCGCCACCGGCGGCGCTTCGGCGACGTTGCCCGCGTCCTCAGTTAGCTTGTTCCACTGCGGCGCGGCTGTTGGTGGCTTGTTCATCGGGGTTTATCAAGTCGTTGCCTTTTCCTTTGTAAGAGTGCATCTTCGTGAGAGCGCATTTCCGCTCAAAATGATTAACTTGATATATCTATATTGTAGGGATATGGTGAGTTCGACCATTTAAAAATCCCCGCCTCAACTCAATAAATCACTGCCGCGGCACCCTGTTACCATACATTATATATATACGCCTTTCGCATAGCGGATATATAAAAGAAACATACCCGCAAAATCATATTTTTGATTCAACAGCGGCATATAGAGCCTTTTATATTTCTTTTGAAGCCATTCAATCGAAAAATCAGCCTTATTTTTCTAAAACATAATGAATTTTTGTGCAACATTACCCACAAAAAATCGAACTATTGTTCTCATAAATAAATAACGCGGCATTTTTAATCGGAAAATGTAATGAAAATGACGTTTTTCGACAGTTTCGATAAAAGTGTATCGGTTTTTACCTATAATTTTCCGCTTTTCTTTTGTGCATAACGCACAAAAATAATTAAAAATATTTAAACTTGTTGACAAGCTGCGGCGCAAAGGGGTATTCTTTACATGAGGGATAATTATACCCTTTTGCTTTGCATTGCCCGAGCAGAGCAATTATTCTGTCGCCAATGTGTTCCGTCAATTTGCGGGAGACGGGATGCTCAATATATGGTGAAATTTTTAAATGGAGGTGTAATTTTTGAAGAAAATGAAACGCTTGTTGGCAGTCATCCTTGCTTCGCTGCTCATCTTGTCCTCGGCAACCGCCGCGGCGAGCGCGTACAAGTACGATTCTTACAAGGATGGCAAGCTGACAAAGTACGACTTTACCGATTCTGCGGTTCTGACCACAGAGCAGTATGCGTCTATGTTGCTTGACTATGCCGATGAGGCGCTCGCCAAAGCGAACATCACGATGGATCTTTCGATTCTCGGTAAGCTTGATGCGACGTCTATAGACAATGCTCTTTCGAGCGTCTATAAGCTCATCAACAGCAACGGCGCTATCCTTTGGCTTGCCGGCGACCTGAACAGCGTCGATGTTAGCCATATAAAGGACGCACGTCGAAGCAACGGAACCGATGTAGCGGTTATCAACTCGCTCTTCCAGTTCCTTGCGGATAACAACCCGATCATCAAGAAGGTTGTTCTCGGCGGTATCGGTAAGCAGAGACGAGACGGCGGCGTCAGCCTTGGTGTTGCCAACTCGTTCGTCAAGGTCGATCTGAATATCGAAGTCATGCTCAGAGAGCTTCTCTGGGGTCTTGCGTATCCGAATACGGCATACAACAGCAACACGACTGTCGATACGATGCTTCAGACCATTATTCAGAATGCTCTCGCAGGCGTACCGATAATTCCCGAAAGCGTCAGGAATCTCGTTAACCTCAATTCGACAAAGTCAACCTATGACTTCATTGAGGATCTGCTTCAGGCGGCTTATAACGATATGGCTGTCCCGATGCTCAACGAGCAGGTTATTCCGTGGCTCGAGATGCAGATTCGCTGCGATGAGACGGGCACTCTTGCCGATCTGTTCAACACAGGTTATCAGGTTCAGACTTATACTGTCCCCGCGGGCAGCACTTTGGTCGGCGAACTTAATAACATCGCAGGACAGATTGTCAACGGACTTCTGAAGGGCTACACCGGCTGGGTAGACGGAGACAACTCCAAGCTCACCGACAACGTAGTCTCGGTTGCGAGATTTGTTCTCAAGAAGACCGGCGGTTACTTCTTCCCGGATTGGCAGAAGCATATCGCAACACCGGAAGAGATCGATGCTATGAGCAAGGAGGAGCTTATTGCTTACATTGCTCGCTCGGTCATTAACGGCTCAGTCGGCTATATGTACATCCCCGAGGATGTTACGACTGTTGTCGGAGTTACATGGGAGGCTGTCAAGCAGCTCATGGCTCAGTTCCTTCCCGAAAGAGATTACAGCAATTATCCCAAGACTATTGACGGTATTCTTGATATGCTTGCGGATTATGTTGCTTACAATGTCAACCCCGGTATCGACCTTAATGCGGGCAGCCTCAAAAAGGCGCTCAATTACGGTTCCGGATTCGAGAGCATGTTGACTACTGCCGTTAAGTGGCTTGCCGCTGACCCGCAGTTCTACACAGGTCTCCTTCCCGACACGACGGTTGATACCTCTAACGGATGGAAAGCACTCGATGATATCATCTTCAAGCTGTTAGACAAAACACTTCTTCCCGCAAAATTTGCTAACAGCGGCAGTGAGACCATCTTAAAGGATGTTGTTTATTCTGTCCTTAACGGATTGATCCTTAACCAGGATCTGACCTGCCTTACCGACCTCTTCGAGAGAAATCAGAACGGCGCATTCGCCAAGCAGACTGTCAAGAAGAGCATCGTAAGACTTGTCACAGACATCCTCAACGCGATTATCCCCGGAACGATTACGACGAAGTACTATGACTCGCTCGACGCCATAGTGAAGAACAATGAGCTTGCCAAGATCGTTGAGAACCTTATCAGCTCTCTTAACGGCAACAAGGGCAAACTCGTTCCGCCTATCGTCAATATCGTGGCCCAGGTAATGGGTCTGGCGGATAAATCCAAGTTCGGCCAGATGAAGTTTACCGGTCCGACCAGAGCAAAAGACGCTTACACCGTTACGATCTTCAACGGATCTAAGGGTATAAACAGAGGCTACACCGACAAGAACGGCAACTTCACTCAGGACGCTCTCTATAAGTATAGAATCGACAGCGTTTCGGCAACTGCCTATAATATGGCGGGCAACGGAACCAATGTTGGCGTCTCCGGAGTCAGCAAGGGCGATATAATCAACGGCGGATTCGCTAAGGATCTCACCGTGTCCAAGCCCGGTGCAACGGATACCACCGTCGTCCTCACGGTCGGCTACTTTATCCTCACCGAGAGCGGCGAATCGCTCACAGGTACTACTCCGCTTTACGCTTCGTACTATACTTACTTCTGCTCGGATACCGAGGACGACAGCAATCCTAAGGATGAGAAGCCTTCGAACAAAACCAGCTATAACAGGCATTATCTTATGTATCCGCGCGCCGGCTTTATCGGCTCGAGCGATTCTATCGATGCCATCAGCAAGGTATATGTCAGAGTCAGAAGAGAGAAGAACACCCTTAACGGCAAAGACTCTGTAGTTAGACAGAATGCCTCGACCTTTAAAAACGGCTCCGGAGCGTATTTCGCGGACGAAATGTTCGTTGTTGATACGCAGAACGAGGACATGACCTCAAGAGAGAACCTTTGGAAGGCCAAGCCCGGCATTACAAGAGCAGATGTCCCGGACGGCAAGTATGTCATTAAGTTCTCTGTGTTTGGTCAGCATACCCGCGGAAGCAGCGGTAATGACACCACTTGGGAATGGGATACTCCGGTCTTTGTCTACAACGACTATGATCTTCCCGCGAAGTACAGCCAGTATTCCGGCGAGCAGCGTCAGCGCGCTAACTACAGCGCGGATGCGGACGCAGAGTGGGCAGAGTATCAGGCAGCTCTTATACAGGCGGCCAACTACACTCTCAGACCCAAGCTCCTCGGCAACTTCAACAATGCCTCTTATATCGCAGCTTATCAGACGATCTCCACGAGATTGACCGCAGCTGCCGAGGCTCTTGATGCAAAGCTGGTTGCGGCTTCCGTTGATTCGCTCAAGACCGCCGTTGAGGCAGTCCAGGGCGCACCCAATCCGGAAGGCTCCGTCTACTGGGATCAGGGATATAACTTCTTCGGTTACGATGATTTTAATTCCGTCTCCTGGAACGGCTGGAAGGAAGCCAGAAACCGCGCGATGAATCTCTACAACTCGACCAAGGCTCCCGAGGAGCCGGTTGCTCCCGAGCATCCCGGCGAGGGCGCCAACGAGTGCCAACTTGCTACTTATAATAAGAAGCATGCACAGTGGGAGAAGGATCACGCAGCTTGGGAGACCAAGATGGCTACATGGAAAGCACCCACTATATCCTCCGTCGATGTTGCTTATGCAGAGCAGCAGATAGCGCTTTGGGGTCCCAGACTCATAAAGCTTGACGCTGTTAAGACGCATCTCGACGCGGCTATAGCAATGTGCACCATCAACCCCGCCGATGCTTCCAAGTATGACGCGGAGAGATGGGAAGCATACTCGCAGGCATTTGCCTACGCGCAGAATGTTTCCACTTCGTTCAATGCCTCCACGACCATGCGCACGCAGGTCAGAGAAGCTATGAACAACCTTATCTACAACTGGAAGCGCCTTATTGCTAACCCCGTTGTCACCGTTACCTTCACATTCACCGTGAACGGCGAAGTCCATGCGGTTCTTACCGGCAACCAGGGCGATCCCGTTGATCTCAGCTCCATCGAAGCTCCTGCCGCACCTGTCGGCATGCACTTCGTCAGCTGGGGCAATGTACCCGCAACGTTTGACGCCGACGCCTCCTTCGAGGCAGTGTTCGCAAACAACACGGATACAAAGTATACTGTAAATGTTTATAATATGGACACCACCGGCGCTTATCCGTCAGCTCCCGACAGCACCTATCAGGGTGCCGGCGAGACCGGTTCGACCGCCGACATAACCGCCGACGCAGCTCCCGCAGAGGGCTTCTCGCTCGATTCCGCGAAGAGCGTCCTTACCGGCACTATCGCCGCTGACGGTTCTCTTGTCCTCAGCATTTACTATTCGCGTAACCAGTACACCGTAACATATGCTAATACGGACCTCGCGCCCGATACATATTATTACGGAGCTACTGTTGTTGCCCGCACTCCCGAAAAGGCCGGACATACGTTCCTCGGCTGGGAGGAGGAAGTTCCCGCCACCATGCCCGCGAACAATGTTGTTCTTACGGCTAAGTGGGATGAGCTTCCCGCAAACTACGACGAGTACAATATAGCTGTCGAAGCCGCCAACGCCAAGAAGGCAGAGGCCGACTACGACAAGAAGTACACTGCCGACACCAGGGCTGCCCTTGACACCGCACTTAATGAGGATGTCTCCGGCAAGAAGCTCAGCGAGCAGGGCGTTGTTGACGCTCAGACAGCGAAGATAAACGCCGCTGTTGCGGGTCTTAAACTCATGACCTACAACGCAGAGTTCTATGTCGACAATGAGCTTTATCGTACCGTCGCCACAGAGGTTGGCGCTCAGATCGTCGCCCCCGAAGCTCCCACCAAGGCAGGCTACACCTTCACAGGTTGGAACCCCGAAGTCGGAGTCATGGGTGTCGAGGATGTTAGATTTGACGCTAAGTTCTCGGCAGGCACCGTCGGCTACAAGGTTGAGACCTATGTCATGGGTCTTGACGGTAACTACGGCGACGCTGCTATCGAGGATAAGTCTGCTACTACCGGCGAGACTGTTTCCGTAACCCCCGAGATCCGCGAGGGCTTCACGGTTGCTGACAACAGTGTCCTTTCCGGCACAGTCCTTGCGGACGGCAGCCTTGTTCTTAAGGTCTACTACAGCCGTAACCAGTACAAGCTTACTGTTGACGGCGCAGAGACAGACGTTTACTACGGCGCAGCTCTTAACGTTGCCGAGCCGGCAGCCAGAGAGGGCTGGACCTTCACAGGCTGGAATGTTGAGATTCCCGCCACCATGCCCGCAGAGAACCTGACCCTCGTTTCCCAGTGGAGCGAGAACGATGCCGACTACACCGCTTACAATGCGGCAGTCGCAGCGGCTCAGGCTAAGCAGGCAGAAGAGAACTACGACAAGAAGTACACCGCCGAGACCAGAGCTGCTCTTGCAGCAGTCCTCGCAGAGGATGTCTCCGGTAAGAAGTACTCCGAGCAGGGCATTGTTGACGCAGCCACCCAGGCTATCAATGATGCAGTCGCAGCTCTCGAGCTTGAGACCTACACCGCTACCTTCTATGTAAACGGCGAAGTTCATGCAACCGTTACCGCGAAGGTCGGCGAGCAGATCGCAGCTCCCGCAGATCCGATTGTCGACGGTTACAACTTCACCGGTTGGGATCCCGAGGTCGGAACTATGGGCATCGAGAATGTTAGCTTCAACGCTATCCTTGTTGCCAACGATTCGTCCATCATCTCCGTCACTCCTGAGTCCCCGAACTACGGCGGCATGCACCAGTATGCAATCAAGGTCAAGGGCGAGCCTCAGAAGATCAGAATAGTCGATGCATTCGGCAATACCCGCACGTTTGACAGAAACACCTCCATGACAAGCGATGCCAATGCTCTCGGTATTCTGAAGATAGAGAAGACTGACGACGGCGAAATCTGGACCATCAATGTCAACATTCCCGAGGGCAGATATGTTGCCTTCGCGAAGTTCGGCAAGGATTGGGAAGAGAACGGCCATAACTTCTCTGTCAGATTCGACGTTAAACCCGAAGAGCCGACTCCGGACGGCGTTCTTGAAGTAACCTACAACACCCCGAATTACGGCGGCAAGCAGGAGTACACCTTCAAGGTCTCCGGTAAGGCTGATAAGATTCAGGTTGTCTGCGCAGACGGCGGAACGACAACTCTTTCGAGACTTGATCCCAGAGTTACCGTCAAGTCCTATGACGCAGAGGGCATCGAGGTCTATTCGAACAGCACCAACCTCGCTTATGAGATTTGGACTGTCAATCTTGACATCCCCGCAGGCAGACACATTGCTAAGGCGAAGTATGGCAGATCTTGGACTGCCGGCACTGAGTTTGATGTAATTATCGACGCGAAGCCCGTATCGGCTGTCAGCGTTACCGAGGTTAAGACCTCTGCTGATTCCGTCGAAGTTACCGTCAACGGCACTGCCACTAAGATCAAGATCGCTGACGCTTCCGGCGCCACCAGAACCTATGACAGAGATCATGCCGATGTCTCCATCGCCCCCGACGGCGACGGCGAGATCTGGACAATCAATGCCAAGCTTCGTGCAGGCGAGTACACCGCAACCGCGAAGTACATCGCTAACGACAGACAGGTCTGGGATACCACCGACTTTGCTTTCACAGTCTAAGGCTGCGAACGAAAACTGAAAATCCTGCTTTAAACGGCAGGTAAGAAGGGGAGTCGCTCTCGGGCGGCTCCCCCGATTTTTTTGCCTTCAAAGTTCACTTGAACTATTTGATAAAATGTGATACAATGATTGCAGAACAAGTATAATTTTCAGGTTGGTGAACTTTTATGACTCAGAATATCTCAAAACATACCCTTCAGAGACTTCCGATGTATCTGAGCTATATCAAGGGACTTCCCGAGGATGCTCCGAAAAACATATCTGCCACGACCATCGCCGAAGCGCTCCAGCTTAATGATGTCCAGGTGCGTAAGGACCTCGCGAGCGTCAGCTCGTCCGGCAAGCCGAAGGTCGGCTACAATGTCAAGGATCTTATCGCGGAGCTTGAGGCTTTTCTCGGCTATAACGATATCGACAACGCCGTTATAGTCGGCGCAGGCAGCCTCGGCAAGGCTCTGCTCAATTACAGCGGCTTCAAGGCCTACGGCCTCAATATAATCGCAGCGTTCGATCTCTGCGAAGAACCCACCGAGTTCCAGGGCAAGACGGTCTTCCCGATAGCCCAGCTCGAGAGCTTCTGCCGCAAGGTGAACATACATATAGGCATAATCACCGTTCCCGCGTCGAGCGCGCAGGAGATATGCGACCTGCTCGTGAACAGCGGCATCCGCGCCATTTGGAACTTTGCTCCGGTGCACCTTGTTGTGCCCGACGGTATACTTGTCCAGAATGAGAACATGGCGTCGTCGCTCGCCCTGCTCTCAAACCACCTGCGCGAGCAGATGAAGAAGTAAAAAAGCAAAAATAAAACCAATCGGCTGCCGAGGAAAACCCGACAGCCGATTTTCTTATATCCCGCAGAAGCCATGCGGTTGTGTTGAGAGCTTGAAAAAGAAATGTGCAATTTTGGAGTTGCAGAGTACACAACCGACCGATTATGGCTCCCCCTGTAGGGGAGCCGGCTCGGCGAAGCGAGACTGAGGGGGCATTGCGCAGATTTACCCTTTGCATAGACTGTTTTGTTTCTCGATGTCCCCCTTTGTAGGGTGCGGCGACTCGACGCACCGCTGCCGCCGCAGGCGGCACAGGGGGCAAGTCTCAAGCAGAGAGCGTATTACAAGACACGGGCGAAATGAATGGATTTTCGGTGACGCTAACGCGTCAAAGGCTCGTCGAGTCGCCGACCCCTACAAAGCAAAGCTTTCCGCAATCCCCTTGTAGAGGCGAACTTAGCTCGCCTGCTGCAGTCACTGCATACACCGTAGGCAGATATCATCCGCCCTCTGCATGATTCTGCTAATTTTAAATATAAAAATGTTTGACTGACGGCGGTTTTATCCCCACAACCCCTATCAATTACGCGCCGACTCCCAACTAAAAAATCCTACCCACAAAAACTGTGAGTAGGATTCAATGCTTTATAAATGCTTGTTTGTTACTTTATCGGGATGATAACGAAGCTGTACGAGAGCTCCTTGCGGCCGTCTATCGCGTATTTGGGGAGCACGTCCGGGCCGCAGCTGCCTGTGCCGGTGCCTCTGAGGAAGCCGTCGATGTCAATGACCGTCGTGTGCTCGGAGTGGAGGTCGTCGTAGTGCATCGAGCGCTGCATGAGCGCCTGAGTGAAGTGTCTTGCCGTGAAGCTGAGATCCCTGTCGGGGTTGCAAATCATCATTCCGACACCGTCCGCGTCCGTGATGCTGAGTCTGCGAACGCCCGTGCGCACGCCGTAATCCTGCGGCTTGATGTAGAACTCGTCCATGCCGTCGACCGTGGTGTTGTATACGCCGAATGTCGTATGCTCTCGGAAATCGCTCATGTTCTCGTAGGGGCCGTAGCCGAGATATTCTATGTTCTCGAAGCTCTCCGGCATCTCGAGCACGAGCCCGAAGCGCGGCAGAGCGGCGGCGGCTTTCTTCTGAGCCTTCGCGTTGAATACCGTCTCGACCTTTATGCAGCCTGCGGCGTCAACAGTGTATTCAATGCCGACCTTTGCAACAACGCCCTTTTTGGAGCGGAGATTGAAATCGACCGTGAACTTCGCGGTGCGCTTTGAACATGAGAAGTCGGTTGAGCGCGGAATAACCGTTATGTCGTCATATCCGGCCTTCTTCCACTGCTCGATGATAACCCTGTCGTTGTCGAGCATCGCACGGAAAATGTTCGGGATAAAGCCCTTATGCGCGACGGGGGATTGGTTCATGAGCTCTTTTTCGCCGAGCTTGTATGACGCTATTTCGCCGGTTTTCAGGTCGAACTTCACAGACCCGCCGTAGAAATAGACCTTCACGGTATCTCTGCCCTCTCTGCATTTAAACACGCTGCCTACGGGCAGAGGAACCTTCTTGTTCGTTTTCTTTATTACGACCTGCTCGCGTGCGATGAATTTATCGCCGTCGAGATATTCAAAGTTCATGCGGCAGTCGCATCCGTCGGGTATAGTGTCCTTGAAAGTGACTTTTTTGCTCTCGCAGGGCTCAATATCAAGCGAGAAGCGCTCTTTCTTGTCGCTTTCAATGCCGTCAACCGTCATAGAGCGGACAACTGTGATATAGCCCGAGCTGCGGAAACGGTTGGTGTTCGTGAAAACAAAGCTTCCGTCGCGGTTGAGCTTCGCTCTGAGAGGACGGTAGACCGCCTGCATCTCGAGAGCGCCGCTTGAGGGCGTGCGGTCGGGATGAACAAGACCGTCGACGCAGAAGTTTCCGTCGTGCTTTTTCTCGCCGTGGTCGCCGCCGTAGGTGTATCTATAAGGGCCGTCGGCGTGATATACCGCGTGATCCGCCCATTCCCAGATGCAGCCGCCCATGAGGTTGTCGTATTTATAGAAGCTGTCCCAATATTCCTCCATCGCGCCCGGGCCTACGCCCATCGCGTGAACATATTCGCAGAGGAAATAGGGCTTTGTCTTGTACCATGCGCCCTTATGCGTGCCCTTGCCGACATTTTCAACCTGCTCGTGCGGCGGATACATATCGGAAACCACGTCGTAAGCCTTGCGCTTTGTATGTATGACTCCCTCGTAGTGGGTGGGTATTTCGGGGCACATTTCATGCATATAGTCATAGCAGACGTCCTGGCAGGCGTAGCCGCCCGCCTCGTTGCCCAGCGACCACATGGTGATGCACGGATGACTCCTGTCACGCATATACATTCTCTTGACCCTGTCAAGGTAGCGCGGAGCCCATTTGAGGTCGTTGCTGATTTTGTTCATGTCGTTGTGCGGAGCGAAGCACGCGCCGTGAGTCTCGATATCCGCCTCGTCGATTATGTAGAGACCGTATATGTCGGCGAGCGCTATTAAGTGCGGGTCGGGGGGATAGTGCGAGGTGCGCACGGCATTGCCGTTAAACTCTTTTATGAGAAGGACATCCTTTTCGTAGTCGTCGAAGGTCATAACATAGCCGGTTTTGCCGTTTGTGTCGTGATGGTTGACGCCCTTGAACTTGATAACCTGTCCGTTGAATGTAAAGGTGTTGCCCTTTATAGCCACTGTTTTGAAGCCCGTAAGGTTTCGTAGCGTCATGAGCTCCTCGCCGTTTCTGTACAGTGATATATAAGCGTTATAGACTGTCGGAACCTCCGCGTTCCACTCTGTGACATCGAGGTCGGTGAAGGTCATATATGTAAGGCGTTCTGCCTTTACAGTCTCGCCCGCAATAACCTTGCCGTCCTTCTCGAGCGAGAAGCCTACCTCGCAGCCGTTGAGCTTGCCCTCGAGCGTAACTTCGACATCCACCGTCCATTTTCCGTCCGCCTTGCGCGGGCGAATGAAGTAGTCGTTGACATATACCGCAGGAAGCCTGTAGAGAAGCACGTCGCGGAAAATTCCGTTTTCGCGGAACATATCCTGGCACTCAAGATACGTGCCGGTGCACCATTTGTGAACGACCGCAAGCAGCTCGTTTGTGCCCTCGTATATGAATTCCGAGATGTCGAACTCCGCCGTATTGTGCGCGCCCTCGCTGTAGCCGACGTACATTCCGTTGACATAGAGGTCAATGCACGGGACAACGCCGAGGAAGCTCAAAATATGAACGTCGTCGGAATTTGTGACCTCAAAGCTCTTGCGGTAGATTCCGGCGGACATATGCTCGGGCAGGTTAGGATTGGGCAGGTCGAATTCATAGGGGCAGTTGAGATATACCGGCGGCTCGTAGCCGGTACGCTGCCAGGTCGAGGGAACCTGTATTTTGTCAAACTCAACGCTCTGCGCGTTCAAAACCTCGGGAATGAGCGAGATGTCGCTGTAATATTTGAAATCCCACTCGCCGGAGAGTACCTCGACAAGATCGGAATCGGTGCGCTCGTGTTTAATATCGACGGCGCTCAGCTTTTCCTTTTTTGAATACGGTATAAAATATGCTCGTGCCGCGCACTTGTTGTCCTCAATTACCTTGAAGTCGCGGTAATTTGTTGTATTCAGCTTATACTCCATTCCAAGAGTCCTCCTCAAAAAAGCACAATGATGCAAATTATAAGCATAGATATATTAGCATATTTTCCCTCAATCTTCAATCCACAGGCGAATTTGTTCATAATTTTTTTTAAATGTCCTACCAATTTTGACCATTTTGTGGTATTATAGTTCTGCTGACAGAAGATAATTTTTGTGAAAGGGCTGCGCAATGAGCAAACAGTATTCGGTACCTTTTGATAAAGTAAACATAACGGGCGGCTTCTGGAAAGACCGCATTGCTTTAAACGAGTCTGTGACGCTCGACAGCGTGCGCCGCAGGTTTGAGGACACGGGGAGATTTTCGGCTCTCGGCTGCAACTGGAAGCAGGGAGAGCCCGATCGCCCGCATTTTTTCTATGACTCCGATGCCGCGAAGTGGATGGAGGCTGCGGCATATGTGCTCTCAAAGCATAGTGACGCCGAACTCGAAAGCTATGTCGAGGAGCTGATTGACCGCATCGAGAGGAACATGACTCCCGACGGATATTTTAACGTCTGGTACACTGTGGTCGAGCCCGGCAAGCGCTTTACCGACCGCGATCATCACGAGCTCTACTGCGCGGGGCATCTCATCGAAGCGGCAGTAGCCTACTATGAGGCGACGGGCAAGCGCAGATTCCTCGACCTTATGCGCCGCTATGCCGAGCTTATCGAAACAGTTTTTTGCAGGGAGGATTCCGCGGCATTTACTACCCCGGGTCATCCCGAGATAGAGCTCGCTCTTGTGCGTCTGTACCGCTGCACGGGCGAAAAGCGTTGGCTCGACCTAAGCCGCTTCTTTGTGGATAAGCGCGGCAACAACGAAAAGGACAGGGGACAGGCGAGCGGCTTTGCCTCCGAGGACTATCTTCAGGATATGATACCCCTGCGCGAGCAGACGCAGGCCACCGGACACAGCGTCAGAGCCTGTTATATCTACAGCGCCATGGCGGATATTGCCTATGAGTGCGGCGACAGAGAGCTGCTTGCCGCTGCGAACAGTATATTTAAGAATATAACGGAGCACCGTATGTATATCACGGGCGGCATCGGCTCGACCCGCGTCGGCGAGGCGTTCACGGTTGACGGCGATTTGCCGAACGAGACCGCCTATGCAGAGACCTGCGCCGCCGTTTCCTTGGCGATGTTTGCACAACGTATGTCGCTGACCGCAGTCGATTCCCGCTATGCCGATACGGTGGAGCGGGTAATATATAACGGCTTTCTCTCCGGCGTATCGCTCGACGGAAAGAGCTTCTTCTATGAAAATCCGCTCTCGATAGACCTTTCAAAGCGGAATATAAAATACTGGCGCGGCGAGGAAGTCCGCCTGCCCATAACGCAGCGCGTCGAGGTGTTTGACTGCTCCTGCTGCCCGCCGAATGTCGCCCGCTTTGTCGAGAGTATCGGAAAGTATATATATTCGTATGACGGCGACACGGTCTATGTCCATCAGTTTATGCAGAGCGATACCGATATTGATATGAACGGCGGGACGGTGCATATCTCTCAAATAACGGACTATCCGTCCGACGGCGGAGTGACCGTTTGCGTCGGCGGCGCACCCGTGAAGCTCGCTGTCAGAATACCTTCGTGGTGCCGCGATTTCTCTGTCGAAGCGAAGCTCGCCGAAAATCTCGGTACAAGCGGCGGTTATATGCTTTTTGACTGCCGTGACGGCGCAAAAATCGAGCTTTATTTCGATATGTCCCCGATTATCGTCTCCGCCGACCCCTCCGTGCATGAGGATTCCGGCAAGGTCGCAGTTATGCGCGGTCCGGTCGTCTACTGCGCCGAGGGTGTGGACAACGGCGACATATTCTCGCTCTCCCTCTCCTCCGAGCTCAACGCCGAGCCCGTCGATTTGGGCTTCGGTATACCGGCTCTCGATGTTGACGGGACAAGAATCTCGGGCTCGGGTGCGCTCTATGCGCCCGCCGATGAGATGAAGCATGAGCCGACACGCATCAGACTCATTCCGTATTTCGCCTTTGCAAACCGCGGCGAGAGCGATATGCAGGTCTGGATGAGCATAAGATGATACATTAATAATAAAATAAATAAAGTCGTAAAGGAGAAATATTATGCAGCAGCTTGATATCAAGAGCTTCGATTCAACCCCGATACACTGCTACCTCTGGGACGATGTGGAAAGCCCCAAGGGTGTTGTGCAGATTTCGCACGGAATGTGCGAGTATGCCGGCAGATATCACGAAGTGGCGCAGATGTTCAATGAGCACGGCTATATAGTCTTTGCCGACGACCACCGTGCCCACGGAAACACCGAGACCGACGAGAACCGCGGCAGACATCCGGGCGATATCGAGAGAAAGACCGTCAAGGATCTTGTGTTCTTCTACAATTGGCTCAAGGAGCGCTATCATCTTCCGCAGGTGCTCATGGGTCACAGCTACGGCAGTTTTTTGGCGCAGGATTTCCTCCAGCAGGGGACGGACGTCAAGGCCGTCGCGCTCTGCGGAACCGCCGATATGAACGGCGCGCAGGCTGCACTCGCTCTGCTCTGGCCGCTTGAGCTGTTCGCAAAGGATTGGCGCCCGAAGTTCGTTAATCCCGTGAGCGATATGATTTTTGACGCGCGCTATAAGGGCGAAAAAGGTCCGAGCCAGTGGGTGACGAGCGACGTGGAGCGCCGACAGGTGTTCATTGACGACCCCATGGCGGGAATAGATATCAGCGTCAACTTCGATTGGAATATGATAAAGGCGTTCGGCAGGATATATAAAAAAGAAAATATCGCAAAGATCAGCCCCAATGTCCGCATCGGCATTTTCAGCGGCGATATGGATCCGATAGGAGGCACGAAGTCGTCAAAGGCGAAGAAGCTTCTTCGGCGCTATCGCAAGGCGGGACTCAACGCAGAGATACATATATATAAAGACGCCCGTCACGAGCTGCACAACGAGAAGTGCCGCGACGAATATTTCCGCGACATTGTCGGATTTTTTGACAGCGCAATAAGCGCAGCGGAGCCGGCAGCCGTCTGAGTTTGTTATATATCAAGGCCTGTGCGGATCTTAATTCCGCGCAGGCTTTTTTGACTCTCCGCACGGTCAAATAAAATGAAGAAAATCTGAAAAAAATTGAATTTTACTGTTGACAAGTGCGGCCGGTTGTGTTATTATAGTCGAGCACTTGAGAGACGGGTCGGCGCGGCAGCGCG
>UMLQ01029709.1_pt1 | contig 14689 bp, 9 predicted proteins | sample 1966631 | NCBI WGS metagenome assembly UMLQ01 (sample SAMEA4836206, study PRJEB28245) | human gut metagenome | biome: gut microbiome; material: fecal sample | place: Denmark | collected 2008 | reverse complement strand
TCACATCCCTGCGCAGTGTGCGGACATACCACGCCAAAAAGCCGACCAGCAGCACCGCCAGTGACGCCAAAAAGACCGCAAACGACGTGCGGCTGACCGCTGCCGCGGCAAACACCACGGCCAGCAGCAACGCGCAGCCCACCTTACCTGCCATGGAACGGTTTCTCCGGGCGGGGGCGCGGCACGGTGTGCAGAACATCGTCAAGGATATTCTGCACTGTATCGCCGCCGGTGCGGGCCTGTTCGGTCAGGCGCAGACGGTGGCGGGCCGCATCGGCAAAAATCGCGGTAATATCCTGCGGGGTCACATAATTGCGCCCGCTCAGAAAAGCCGCCGCGCGCGCCATACCGGCCACTGCCAGCGACGCACGGGGCGAAAGCCCCAGCGTCAGGCGGCTGTCCCGCCGCGTCGCGCGGGAGAGTTCCACGATATACCGTCTGATTTCATCGCTCATATATACTTCGTCTACCTGCTGCTGCATAGCCAGCAGGTCGTTTTTGTCCATCACCGGCTGCACACGGTCCAGCAGGGCGCGGCGCGGCTGGCGGGACAAAATCTCCATTTCCGCCTCCGCATCGGGGTAGCCCATGACCACGCAGACCATAAAGCGGTCCAGCTGGGATTCCGGCAGCATCTGCGTACCCACCGAGCCGACGGGGTTTTCCGTTGCAAAAACGGTAAACGGCTGCGGCAGAACGCGCGTCACGCCGTCCACCGTGACGGCGCTTTCCTCCATGACTTCCAGCAAGGCGGACTGGGTGCGGGCGCTGGTACGGTTGATTTCATCGGCCAAAAACAGGTTGCACATCACCGCGCCGGGGTGGTACACAAATTTGCCGGTTTCCTTTTGGTACAGCGAGAACCCCACAATGTCGGACGGCAGAACGTCGGGGGTAAACTGCACGCGGTTTTGGGTCAGGTCCATAGCGCGGGCAAACGCCTGTGCCAGCGTAGTTTTGCCCACGCCGGGGATGTCCTCAATCAGCACATGGCCGCGGGCCAGTATCGCCATCATGATTTTCAGCACGACTTCCGGCTTGCCCAGCACCGCCTTGCTTACCTCGGCTGTAACGGCCAGTGCCTTTTCGTTGATATTCTGCATGGGTCAATCCTTTCTATGCCTGCGACATATCAGCATACAGCCGATCACGGCGGCAATCAGCAGGCATCCCGCCCACAGGGCGTTGTTTTCCAGCCAAATCACCCAGTTGGAGTACGCGCCGCCCGCGTTTTCGCCGCCGCCCTCGTGGGGCAGGGGAGTGATACTTTCTGGGGTGACTTCCTCCAGCGCGGAGGTACCGTCGGCCTCCACCGTCACTTGGCGCGGTGCGGCGTCCCAGGTTTCGTCACACTCGGCCAGGTCTGCCGCATGGGTGGCGGCCTCTGCGTCGGGGTCGCGCTCGGCTATCACCAGGTAGCGCTGGGTGTTTTGGGTGTAGGGGTGGCAGGTCGTCAGGGTAAGCAGGTCGCGGCCGGGCTGTATCAGCACAGCGTTTATGTCGTCCGGCTGTATAATCTTCAGCTCGCACACGCGGTAAACCAGCGTGTCCCACGGCGTTGTCATAGTAATTTTGTCGCCGATTTGTATCTGCTGCACGTTGCGCAGCATTTCCGCGCCGTAATAGCCGCGGTGGGCGGCAATGACGGTGTTGGTGTTTTCGCCGCCCAGCGGCATGGAGGTCTGCCCCAGCAGCGCGCCGCCGCGGGCCATGTTGGCCGCGTTGGCCCCCAGATAAACAGGCAGTTCCAAGTCCAGACGCGGTATCCACAGCGCGGCGATAACGTCGTCGGGCAAGCCGCAGCCCGTCAGGTCAAAGGCGGGGGTCTCGTAGGCAAAGGGGTCTTTCAGGCCGCTTTGGCCTTGGGCAAAAAGCTGTTGGTTGTAGGCCAGAAACGCGTCGTACAGTTCGGGATAGGCGCGTGCAGGCTCGGCGGCGGAGGTTTCGGGCGCGGCGGGGGCGGCAGCTTCGGCGGCCTGCACAAATTTTTGCACGGTTTTTGTGCTTTTCTGCTCCGTCAGATATCGGCTGACCGTGGGCTGCAGCATCAGCCCAACGCCCAGCAAAATTGCCAGCCATGCAAAAATTTGCAGAAACAGGCGTTTCATCAGTCTTCCTCCTCGCGCTTTTTGCAGCGGTGCAACAGCAGCAGCAACAGCAGCGCCTCGCCGCCGATAACCACACTGCCCGTCACGCTGATCCACGGCCAGGCGTCCACAATGCGCTTTACCACGTTGCCGGTATTCAGCTGTTGGTACTGCACGGTCTGCGGCGTGTCGGGCTGCTCGTCCTCTCCGGTATACGGCACACGGGCGCCGCGCACAAGCATACGGTGGGTGTTGATGGCATAGGGTGTGCAGGTGACCAGCGTGCAGTAGTCCCCGCCGGGGATAATTTCCAAATCCTCGGTGTTTTCCGGCTCCACGACCTTGACCTGGTCTACCTGATACGCCAGCACTTCGTCCATGATGTGGAGGTAAAAACGGTCGCCCTCGCCCAGCTTGTCCAGGTCGGTAAACAGCACGGCCTCGGCCAGACCGCGGTGCCCCGTCAGCACGCTGTGGGTGCCCGCGCCGCCCAGCGGATAGCTGGAGCCTTCCAGATGTCCGACGCCCTTTACCAGTACATCGTCGCTTGTGCCCTCATAAATGGGCAGGTTTACGTCAATTTTGGGTATGGTAATGTAGCCAAGGCTCTCGCCCACGTCCAGCATGTCCACATAGCTTGTGCCGATGTCGTCCGCTTCGCCCGCCGCGTCGCGGTCGATGGCATTGTTCAGCTGTTGGTTGTAGCGGCGCGCAGCCTCCTTGGCGGCGTCGATTTTCTCGGCGTCCATCGACTGCACGGTGTCGTTGTAGCTTTCAATGACCGAGCTTGCGTGGCGCTGTGCCACCGCGTTGCTGACAACGGGGTACATGGCCACGCCGATGCCGGAGACGATCATCAGCGCAGCAAAGCCAAGTTTTAATTTGACGGTGGTTTCCATTGCAAAGAGCCTTTCTGTAAAGGGTTGACGCACTGCCACAACCGCCCATAGGGGAAGAACCGTTTCCGGCCCTTCCCCTATGGATTACCCGTTTATTTTGCTGTGGGTGTTTGGATGGTGTGCATTACGCACGGTTGGATTTCTTTTTCAGGCTGAACAGAACGCCGACGCCCGCCAGAACCAGCAGCACACCGATACCGCTGAACAGCAGCGTACCGAAACCGCCGGTGACAGGCAGCGTAAAGCCCGCACGGTTGACGATTTTAATCTCTTCGCCGGGGGTCACATTCTTGCCGTCTATCTCGTAGGTCGGGGTCTTTATTGTACGCTTGGTCAGGTTGCCATTTTTATCACACGTTGTCTTGGTTTCCCATGCTTCAGAATAGGTAAGGTTCAGTTTGGCATCCACAGGCTTAGACAGCAGGTTGTAGCCGTTCACGGTCTTGGTCTCGACCAGTTTATAGGTGCCGGAGGGCAGACCCTTTGCGGAGGCGTAGCCGTCCTTGCCGTCATCGCCCGTTGTAAGAGTCTTGACCTTGATCCATTTTTCAGTTGCGCCAGAATCGTTCAAGCCCAGTTTTTGGGCATCGGTGTCATTGATAGCGGTGTATGGATTGCCGCAGAAGAGATATTCATTCTTGTCATTCGTCTTTTCCGTATCCACCTTCTTGTACAGGTCAAAGGTGACGCCCTTAAGATCCTTTTCGCCCTCGGTACCGCCCTTGCCGGTCTTGTGGATGTTCAGGGCAAAGGTGTAAACAACGCCCTTATCCGTGATTTCGTAGGGCTTGTTGCCGTCAGTTCCTTCATCGATTTCGGTGTTGGTTGTGCGGGAATAGACGATTTGGGCAGTGTTCACGTTGCCATCACCGGCAACAACTGCACCACTCTGAACGGTAGCGGTATAAGTAATAGTAATTTCACCGCCGGCAACGGCAGCCAAAGTACTCGGCGTAAAGTCAACCGTCATAACGGAGTTGTTTTTATCTGGAGTAACGGTAACGGAGGATGCAGCGATTTCATTCACTGCTGTACCCGCGCTATTCTTGCCGCTGATTTTTACGCTTTCCTGTTTCTGAAGTAACTGGCTTGCAACCGTGGTATCGGTAACCTTGAAGGTTTTCAGGCTGGCGACGTTTTCAGGGACTTTGATAGTCAGGGTATACTGCACGTCATCGCCAACACCGTAATCGGCTTCATGTGTATCTGCGGTGCCGTCGCGCTTGGTGACGGTCTTTTTAATATCGGGCTTGTAGTTCGTGACGGTCAAAGTAGTGCCGGTAGTGTCAATGGTAAAGCTTGCGTCACTCACTTTATTCGTATCGGTAATGGCAGGGTCAGTTGCCGCCACAGCCTTGCCATTTTTGTCAATGTCAAAGTAGAATTTGCCTGTGGTGTTCAGGATATAGCCCTTGTCATTATTTGCGGTATAACCTGTTTCTTGCAGATAGTAGCGGCCTTTGGTAAGGTCTTTCAAAGCGATTTCGCCGTTAGCATCAGTTACCAAGGGATCGGCAGTTTGTACCGGAGTATATTCATCTTTTGTGTCACTCTTCCTGTACAGGGTAAATTGGACGTCTGCCAGCTTTGTTGTTTTATCTCCCTGTTTGCCTAGCTTGACAAGTTTTACCGTGCCCTTGGCAATGCTGTTTTTGGGGTAGACAGTCACATCATACAGCCATTGCTTTTGGTTTTGACTGGCCTCACCCTCTGCCGTGTCGCCAATGCGGGTCATAGGAATCGAAACCAGGAACGGCTCCGCGGGTACGGTAACAGCCTGCGGGGCTTGGGTTTCAATCACAAGGTACATACCGACATCGAGTTCGGTGAATTGGGCCACGCCTTGCGCATTTGTAAACACTTGTTCCCTATAAGGAGTCTTATACTTCTCTTTTAGCCCTGCTGCCGTCTTATCTTTAGTATAGTCAGTAAAGTAGTCCTCAACTTCTACCTGCTTGTCAGTTGGGTTATCATTATAGTAGGCAAGCAATGCGTCTGTATCCATGACCCGATAGAGGGTAAAGCCTGTATCCTTCAATGCAGTACCCTGCGGTGCCGTCATCGTTTCGCCATCACCGGCAGTACCTTTGGTTTGGGCACTATCCAGTGCCCGCTTATAGATGGTGATAGAGCCTGTCTGTTTTGTGTTAATCGTGCTTGTGCTCGTGTTAGGCGTCGTCGTGCCGTCAGCCGCCATAGCGGGCATGGCGCAAAGGCTCAGGGCCAGGGCGGCGCTGAGGATTGCGGTAAATAAACGTTTCAGTTTCATCTTGTTGCATACCTCTTTCTTTCTATATTGTTTTGTGTAGAGGGCTTTTTTAGGGGGTTCAGGAATGTTTGCCCCCTTTCTTATTGTAGCGGAACACCAGCACCAGCAGCACAGCCACCAGTGCGGGCAAACCTATCAGCAGCCACAGGCTGGGTGCGTCCGCGCCCGTATGCGGCAAGGTAAAGCCCTTGCGGTTGTAAATGGTCAGGGCAATGTTGCACACGCCGTCGGCATCTGTGGTTTTCGAGCCAAACGCCGCGCCATCGCGTTGGCATTGCCCGTCCGCTGTCAGCGTAAATTCGATGGGCTCGGCCAGCAGGGTGTAGCCCGCGGCGGTTTTGGTTTCGGTCAGGCGGTACTTGCCGGGGGACAGGGGCGTAAAGCTGCATGTACCATCGCTGCCCGTCGTGCGCGTATCGGTTGTTTCAGCCGTGTTGTCATCCTTCAGCTTTTCCAGCTTGAACTCCACACCGTCCAGCAGGGGAGTGTTTTCACCGTCTATGCCCTTTTTGGTAAGGTTTAGGGCAAAATTCGGGTCGGTGCGCTTGTTGGTCAGGGTGATTTTGCCATCGGTAAGGTCGGTCTGCGATGCGGTGTAGGTATATGTGCCAATCGTAACTGTACCTTTTGCCGTAAACGTGCCGTTTTGGGTTGCGCACTCTGCTACGCGGTACTCATAGGGGGTGTTGTTGGTGACATCCGTCTTGTCCAGACGTTCAAACTTGTGCGTCCACGTTTTGGACATATAGTCGTATTTCAGCTCGACAGCGTCCGTTGCAGCTTCCCACTGGCCGCTTGTGTCATCCACACGGTGGCGCTGCAGCTTGACCCAGATCGCATTCGGCAGGTTGTCGGTCAGCGGCTTGTTGTCTGCATCCAGCCACTTCTTTTCCACCGTAATATCCATCAATTGGTGTGCCGTGTTGGTAAAGGTGGCGGTGACGGGTTCCGTTTCGCTGGTAACCGTGCCGCGCACGCCGTTGTCCACCACGTTGAACTGTGCGTCAGCGGCGTTGCAGGTTACGCTTTGCAGGCTGCTGCTGCCATCGGTGGGCGTTTTTTCCACTACCTGGAAGCGTGTGCCAATGGGGATGCCGGTAATTGTGCAGCTACCGTCAACTGGAATGGTTTTGGTCATTGTTACGCCGTCCGCGCCGCCCAAGCCGATACCGCCAACGTTGCTGAAGATGACGGTAAATTCGTAGTTGCCTGTCAAATGGCTGCCATCGTTCGCCTGTTTCTTTTCAATTACCAGCGTACCGACCTTGACGGTGTTAATGAACCTGACCTTCAATTTGGGAAATTCTTCTTCCGGCGCGGCGTAACTGCGGAACACCAGCGTCTTTGCGTTTGCGGGCTTGTTGCCGTTGTAGTTGCTGCCTGTCGTGCTGTCCGCCGTTTCGGTTCGGTTATCCTCCGGCTTTGTGCTGTCGCCTTGCAGCGGGAGGGGGGATGCGGCGTTTACAGACGGACTTGTCCCCGCTGCGTTGACCAACGTCCCGTTCTCGTACACTTCCCAGCGGGTGTCGTACAAGGCGGTGTTTTCCGTCTCTTGCAGCGAGATATAACTGCCACGGCGGAACTGGTCCGTAAAGGTCACGGTTTCGCCCTTTTGCAAATCAAACGTGCCATCGGTGTCCACCGCCTGCGCGCCGCTGCCCGCTACGCTGGACGTAAATATCGCGCCGCTGGCGGGCTTCAAGGTATTGTTTTCCACCGAGCCATAGTCCGGGATATCTGCTTGCTCTACCGAGAAGCCCACCATGTGTTTTACCACGGGCTTGGCGGTAAAAACAAAATTACGGAAGTAAACCGTGCGCTCGTAGTCATCGCCAATGAGGATTTTTGAGAGTTTGGTCAGGTCAAAGTCCGAATACCCGGGCATTTTGTTCAGCTGCAGCTTGACCGTGACCCATTGGTTGTTTTGCATCACAACGCTGCCGCTGAGCATGGTGTTCAGATAGGACTTTGTGCCGTTGGCATCGCAGCCCATCTGCTTTTCGTTGCTGTCCACCAAGGTCAGATACAGGTAGTTGGTGGACAGAACGCCGTCACCCGTGTTGCCCACGGCGTAAACGTCAAAGGACAGATAGTCGGGAGTTTTTGAGATGTCGAGCTGGGAATCCAGCGTCATAGTGCCGTAGCGCAGGTCGCGGTGTTGGCTGCCTTTATCATACCCTTGGGCGTACCATTTTACGGTTTTAGCTTTATCTTCATCGCTGTCGCTGCTGGACGGAGTTACACCTTGTTCCATGATTGTATGGTCAGTAGCGCTGCTGCTGGCGGTGAAATTGCTGCCGACTTTCACGGGTTTGGGGGTGCTGTCATCAATTGTTTTCGGGCCGTAATGCGTAGCCAAGTTTTGCAGGGTAAAGGTAAAGAGCTTTTGATTTTGGAATAAAGGTTTGAAATCGACGTTTACGTTGGTGAGATTGACCTCCTTTTCAACCTGCAATTCGTTACTGTCGGGGAAGTTGAACGCCACCGCCATGTTGGAGTCCCACATACCGCGCTCCATATAGAACATGGTCAGGGTGTGGGTGGTGAGTTCGTCGTCTAATTGGATGGCTTGTTTTGTCGTCTTGGTGAACGTGATAGGGGTCTGGTTGAAGTAGACGGTTTTGTTTTTGGCATCAGTCGTGTAGACCATGGGGTCTTTTGTGTCGGTGTTCTTGTTGGAACTGACGTAGGGGGTTACGGTGCTGCTCGCGCCAAATTCCAGCAGACCGGACGCTTTGCCGTGCGCACCGCCGACATCCAGAACCAACTTGCCGTCAATGTAGACCCACACGTCATCGTCACCGGAGAAGAAGAACTTGATGGGGACTGTGGTGTTGTTGCCGCTGGCGTCTTTTACAACAACATTGCCGTCCTCTGTAAGCGTAAAGTCAAATTGCAGCTTGGCGCCAAAGCCGTAGTTGTATTGGGACGCCCCGACTGTGGAAACTGTTTGGTTAAACGGGAAAAAGCCGTGGGTGGCGCCGCTTGATGCATTAATGTTTTTTGAGTTGGCGTGCGTGGTGGGTTTGCCATTATCTTTAGGGGATTCCAGATAATACTTGCCGTCGCCCTTATCCTGCTTCAGATACAGCGAGGCTTTGCTGCTGTCATAATACCAATATTGGGCGTATTGTTCGGGGTCGTTTGGGTTGGTACTGCTCTTAAAAACGGCGTCCTTTGTGAACGGGAAGGAAACATCCTTATACACCTTGCCCAGCACGGTGTTAAAGCTGTTTTCGCCTTGCAGGAAATCTTCGTTAAAGTGCGGGTCAACCAGCGCGGGGGCTGCGGAATTACTGGCTCTTAACAGCGGCAGACCGTTTGCCGTACTGTCAGAGGTATGGTCTTCTACAAGACCTTGGAAGGTGCGGGAGTAATCATTCTCAATCTTATGCCCATTATCGTCATAGGTGGAGTTGTTTACCGCCATAAAGGTGTTGTATAATGCCCTTTGGTCTGGACTGCCGTTTGGATCGCCCCAGCCACACAGTTTCATACCATCGGCAACACCCGCGAAAGGCGCCCCTCCGCCAGTCGGTTCGAAATGCCCGGTGTAAAGCGGGTATTTGACATTTTTGTTTTTCGTGTAAGCACTGCTGAGGGCGCGGTCAAACTGCTCAAAAGTGACAAACCCGCGTTGGGAACCGCCGTCAACAGTCGGGGCGCTGTCACGATTCAAGCCGTTCAGCTCGTAGTCGGTGTAGTAATCGTACAGGGTGCTGGTGATATACTTTGTACCCGCCTGTTGGGTGAACTTGCCGCTGTTATCAATGTCCACAATGGTCGCGCTTTTGCCGCTTTCGGCATTGTGGCGGGATTTTTTCTCGCCCCAGTAGCCGTCGCGGAAAACGTCGTCGTTGCTTGATGTGTAAGCCGAAGGGTCGCCATCGTCGGCAAAGAAGCAGGGTTCTTGCAGGGTTGGGGGGATTTCTGCCGTGCTGTACTTTTTGGTCTTGTTGTCTTTTGCGATGGTGGTTGTACTATCCACTGCGGAGAATTGCACTTCGGTGTAAGTTTTATCGTCAGGAATCTTGCAAGACCACAGCTGGCGGTCGGGGGTGGGGTCGGGGGTGGAGGAGTCGGCTTTTACCAACTTCATCTCCTGCGGAGTGACATTGCCGTCTGAATCCGTCAGGAGGCAGTACATTTTGTTGTTACTGCCCGGCATGGGCTGTTGCTGTAAACCCTCGTTATCGTAACCGTAAGAGGACAGCGTGGCATCAAAGTAAATGATTTTGCCCCCGGTAAGCAAATCACTGTCCGCACTTTGCCAAGGAGATGTAGAATCTGCGCTGTAGACAAAGCAATTGGTTTTTGTTAAGTCGAACGTTGGTACGTTGTCGTAGGGGTCTGTGCTGAAATTATACAGGTCGCTTTCGCCGTTGCCGTCCCAAGTGAACTGTACAAACTGCGACTGATTGTCCGGGATCAGGATTTTCTGCGCGTAAAACTTGCCCGCTTCCACCGTGCCGATTGGCAGGCTGGTGGTTTTTACCGTGCCATTGGTTCCATCTTGTTTATAAAATACTGCGGTTACGTTGTTAAGGTCGGTGCTGCTTGCATTTTGGAAGTAAAGCGGCGTGTCCTTGTAATAGTACTCCACGCGCGTCCATTGGGAGGGGTTGTAGGGTTGATTTTAGTTGAAATGTGTGCTCAGCTGATCATTGTTAGTAATGCCTACACTGACAAGCTTTTTGCCGGCAAGCAAATCAATCGCTGTCAGCTTGTCAGTATTGCTAACATTGTCATTGCCAAAGGCATTGATTTCTTCTTTCCAGCTATTGCCTTCTATATACTGGAAGATAATTCGATAAAACCCGCCCGCCGGATAGTCTGCCGAATTCAGCGTAACGCTGAAGATTTTGTGTTGTTTCCCATCTTGGTCGGTTACTGTCTCTCCGGTATCCGCCATGACCTTGTCTATGTAGGCGTTCGTTTTGCTATCGGTACACGCGAGGAAATGAATGGTGCAATTTCCGCTATATGTACTATTGTATCTGCCGTCATCCTCAAAATAAATGGTTGTCGTTGCGGGGATAAAGCCCTGCGATGCGCCCGTGTCCGCTATCGTATCAGGCGTGTTCGCGTCATCGTTGTCAGGCAAATCATCCTCAAGCATAGTATCTTCTTCGTTGGGGTTGTCCCCGTCAGCAAAAAGAACATCTTGCTCTGTGTTGGTTTTTGCCGCCGTGGTTTCCTGCGCGTTGATGGCATGGTTTGGCGCGGCAGCCGTATCGGAAGTGTCCGCAGGGGTTTTGTTCGTCAAGGCTGGGTCGGCAGGGGCGGTGTCCGTATCGGCGGCGGAAGTCTGATTTTCTGCCGCTTCCTGGGTTTTGCCGTCATTATTCGGAACCGTTTCCGTGTTTTGCACAGTGGTTTCCGCTTCTGTTCCCGGCTCGTTTGCAGTGGGCGGGGTATCTCCTTCATCCGGAATCGTTTCCAATTCGGATACAATAGGCTCTTGCGCAGGCTCTACACCCTCGCTTGACGTGTTTGCGGCAGGAATAGTCGGAATCGTTTCCGAACCTGCGTCAAAAAATAAAGCCTCATCCTCAGCTGCATAAACCGGCAGAGCCATACCGACCAGCAGGCACAGGGCGACAAGCAGTGCCGCCGCACGGTGCAGGATAGAAAATGCTTTCGTCATTTGCTTCGACTCCTTTTCTATACATGTGTGTTCTCACGATATATCGGGGGGGGAAAAAACGCGCGCCATTCGGCGCGATTTTATGCGCTGCGCACATCTGGCACGGAAACGGACTTTTTCCACAAGCTGAGCTGTATTTACAGTCTTTTTTGAGAATATAATCCGATGTGCAAACATTTGCGCTTACGTCGGGAAAAGTAAGACACGGTATGTTTGTTGTGTGCCTTTTTATTTATAAGGAACAGTATAATACTTTGGGATGAAAATTTCAATACGGCTACATTCAAGCAAGTGATTTTTTGGCAGATTGCAAAATTTTGACTTGTCGAATTCGTCACAATGACAAGCGCTTTCGGCAACTATTATACACACCGCCAAGCACCTGTTAAAATCTTGCTGATGCTTTTGCGCAACTATTGCGCAAAAATCGCCACAAAAAAGCGTAAACACAACACAAATTCAACGGGAATGTCCGTGAATTTGGTCGTGTGTGTGCTTGCGGTTTTATCCTTATCCGGAGCCGAAAAGGGCAAGGGTCAGCTTATGCGGCACACCAATGTTCAAGTTGAAGATGGAATCTTATATCTTCCCTGAGTATACAGACTGTCAAAAAACTCTTGTAGGGGCGAGCATTGCTCGCCCGTGCCCGTTTGCCTGTGAAAAAAACTTACCCGGAAAAGGCGTTGCTGCGCCAAGTTGGCGGGCGACCAATGGTCGCCCCTACATATTCAATAGGCCACAAATGTGACACGCCGGAGTATGAGCAGGAGCTGACAACCAAGTTACGGTGGCCGCATAAAAAGGCGCACGGCAAACACACCCGGGCAAGGACTGCGCTTGCCGGGAACAGCATGTGAGAGGTGTCCCTTGCGCTATAGGACACCCGGCAAAAGGGCGCACCTCGCCCCTGGTCGGAGCCTTTGGGGGCGGAAGGCTTTACCCGCTGATGGCATCCTCGACCACGTCCAGCAGGTGGCAGGGGTCGAGCTGGGCGGCGGTGCAGCGGCGTGCGAGTGCCTCGACGAGGGCGCGATCCAACGATACGTCGGAGATAAACTGTACGACCTGCTGGCAGCCGCGGAGGTCCCGCGCGGCCAGAATGCCGTAGGTAATGTAGGGCCCGAGCTCGGGCGCGGATAGCTTTTGACAGACAACGCGATAGGTATACACGATTTTCACCCACTCCTGCTATGCTACATAACAAAATATATTGACAAAAAATGGTAACCGGAGTAAAATTATGGTAGTGTTAGTGTACTTATAGATGCCGCCCTTCACAATATAGCATATCCCGGTGTGCAAAGCACACAACCAGTGCCGGAAATTTTGGCGGCGCATTTTGCACCGCCGCTTTGCTGTTTTTCCGGCGGTGAATCGCGTTTTGAGGGGAGAGAAGATGTTATGTCCGCATATCGATACCGTGTGGCAGAAGCAATGACCGCTGCGAGGGAGGCAGCGGGTGTTTCACAGCGGGAACTGGCAGACCGCCTGGGCCGGGATAAGCGCACGATCCAGAAATGGGAAAAGGGCGAGATGAAGATCGCGCTTGAGGATTTTCTGGCCGTCTTTGATGCGCTAAAAGTGCAGGTGGAGCCGTACTCCAAATGGATTCGGCACCCAGAGCTTTTCCCCAATGGACTGTCGGACATCCTGCAATACTCCACCGATAAAAAGCGCGCGGCACTGGGGGATTTCTACCGCTGCCAGGCGTCGCCCATGGAGGTCGAGCAGGAATATTACTTTCTGTATGCTGACCACGGCAGCGACTACCACGGCATGTACCAGCAGTGGATGGCCAACCTGCTGACACCGCTGCGGGATCGCCGCCGCATCTGTGCCCAGGTTATTGAGAATTATAACGAGGCCCTTGCCACCGGGACCATCACCGACCCGGACGCGCCCCAGCCCAACATGGAGGTCCTGCAGGCCTGCTATGAGGCCAGCGCCCAGAGCATCCAGAACGGCGCCAACGGCTACACGATGCTGAGCCTTGATTTGAACCGCTGACAAAAGCATAAACCCGCCGCCCCCTGCGTACACTCTGCGCAGGGGGCTTTGTTATGGCTGCACTTGTACAAAGGATTCGGGCGCGGGCGGCATCGCTGCCGACATTCGACATACCGTTTCTGCTGATCTTGCTGCTGTTGTTGAGCTACGGGCTTATCATGCTGTTTTCCGCGGGGTACGCGGTGGCGCTCTACCGCCGCGGCGACGCCTACACCTACATCCGCCCGCAACTGCTGTTTGCGGCGCTGGGCGTGCTGGCTATGTACGCGGCCAGCCTGGTGGACTACCACGTCTGGCACAGGCTGGCCTGGCCGATGCTGGGGATCTCGCTGCTTTTGCTTGCCATCGTGCTTTTCATGCCGGAGTACAACGGCTGCAAGCGGTGGATCGTGCTGCCAGGGCTGGGCACGCTGCAGCCCAGTGAAATCGCAAAATTCTCGATTGTGCTGGTGTTCTCGCATATCATCTCACTGAATCACGACAGGATGAAGTCGTTTTCCACAGGCGTTGTGCCGTTCGCGTTGATTCTGGGGGTCGTCACGGTGCTCATGCTGCTGGAGCCGCACCTGTCCGGCACGCTGCTGATCCTGTCCATCGGCGCGGTGCTGATGTTTGTGGGCGGCACAGGGCTGCAGTGGTTCGGGCTGGCCGGGGGGCTGGGCGCGGCGGCCATTGCGGCGGCGGCCATTGCGCTGCCGGAGCTGGTGCCCTACGCCACGGACCGGCTCGCGTCGTGGCGCGACCCCTTTGCCGACCCGCTGGGCGAAGGTCACCAGACGATCCAGAGCCTCTACGCCATCGCGTCGGGCGGGCTGGCCGGGCTGGGGCTGGGCAACAGCCGACAGAAATATCTGTACGTGCCGGAGCCGCAGAACGACTTTATTTTTTCGATTTTGTGTGAGGAGCTTGGCTTTATCGGGGCGGCGCTGGTCGTGGCGCTGTTTTTGCTGCTGCTCTTGCGTGGCATGTCGATTGCGGTGCGCGCGCGGGATAAGTTCGGCGCACTGCTCGTCGTCGGATTCGTCGTGCAGGTCACGCTGCAGGCGATTCTGAACATGGCCGTTGTGACGAACACGATCCCGAACACCGGCATCAGCCTGCCGTTTTTCTCGTCGGGCGGCACCAGCTTATTGATGCTGCTGGGGGAGATGGGCATCGTGCTGTCGGTGTCCAGGCAGACGGATATGGTGTAGGGAACATTCCCCTGGCCCCCTCTGCGAGGGAGGCAAGGACGTCCCAACATTTGTTCAACCTTTTTTCACACTCCCACCGTTGCAACGGCGGGAGTTTTGTTTTATAATTAGACTGTATTTTTGTGTGAAAGGGGTGCCGCATGGCAAAACCACAAAACCAAAAACCACCCTTTGCCCTGCGGGCGCTGGCGGCGTTCGCCGTGACGCTGGCGGCGCTTTTCGTGCTGCTGCTGGCGGCCTACGCCCTGCCCGGGGAGCCGGTGCGGGACCATGTCTACGACTCAGCGGTGAAAATCGCCGGTGAGGGGCTGTACCCGGAATATCTGAACTTCAAGCTGTTCCAGATGGACAACTACACCGACACGATCATGCTGACCGAGGCCGCGTCCGCCGACGAGGCCCCGCCGCTGACCGCCATGATGACGAATACGGCCTACAACGTCGATAACTTTGAGACGCTGGCCGACGACCTGCAATGGTACATAGAAAGGGACTGGGCCGCGGGCGCACAGCGCACCGACGCGCCCGCGCTTGTGCCGTTCTCCTACGCGCGGTACTGGCACGGCTACCTGATTTGGCTGCGCCCG
>UMLQ01056928.1_pt1 | contig 14749 bp, 5 predicted proteins | sample 1966631 | NCBI WGS metagenome assembly UMLQ01 (sample SAMEA4836206, study PRJEB28245) | human gut metagenome | biome: gut microbiome; material: fecal sample | place: Denmark | collected 2008 | reverse complement strand
AAATCAGCCTCCTGTGTTATTATTTCTATTTTATCACAGTTGGCTGAGTTTTTACAGACTTTTTTTCAGAGGGTCCTGTAAAGTCGAACACTGCGCCATGCCCCCGCAACGCCTATTAGCACATAAAACAGAAACTTACTAGAACATAAAACCCACCGATACATTTTTTTGCGCTGTATCGGTGGGTTTTGAATATACTTACTTGATAAAATTTTTGATCTCTTTGCTTATCGCTTCGTACTCATAGTCGTGAATATAATGCGGACAGTCTAACTCAATACAGCTTGCGCTGTCATGATCTGAGATATATTTTTCGGGGATACTTCTCCACTTTTCTTTTGTAAAACCAGTGCCGCCCGAGCCGTCGGAAATAAACAATAACATCGGCACTTGCGGGATACCGTTTTCTTTTACAATCTTCGCATTATCTTTTACGACTTTGGCTTCATCTACCATGGTTTTAGTAGCTGTTTTTTGATAAAATACTGCTCGGTAAATGTCTTTTTCCTTTTCGGAAAGCGTTCCGTATTTGATAGCGTCGCTTTCTGCAAGGCTGGGTATCCACCTTGTGATACCCAAAACAGCGGCATAATGCCCTAACTCCATCGTAGGGATACTTATGTTCATTTCGTCGTAATAGTCAGGTACTGCCATATCTAAGCCGACGATCGCTTCGACCTCGTCTGGATATTTCTGCGCCCAGTATAAAGCTTCAAGTCCGGATAATGAATGCGGACAGAGCACATACGGCCCATGTATCCCTGTTTTATCGAGTGCCATTCTCGTTTCGCTCAACATAGTATCTATATCTCTTTTTTCATCTACAATATCGCTAAAACCGTAGCCGAATTTTTCTACCACTGCGATCTTATATTCGCTGCTTAAAAGCGAATAAAGCGATTTGAAGTCCAATATTGGTGAGCAAGTTCCGCCGCCTGACATAAATACAAGCGTTTTATCGCCCTCGCCCTCTGTGTATATGCTCATATTGTGGCCGTTCACTTCTACAAGTTCGCCAAGAGGAGCAAGCAGGTCTTTTTCTTTTGAACTGCATATTTTATGCCGAACAAAAGATATTATTATAAATATTATAATGATACCAAAGATCAAAAATAGAATTTTCAATGATCTGCCCAATACTTTTTTCACTTTATCCCCCACATGATCAAAATTTTGCTGATCTATATTCAATATTCATTATACCATATAATAAACATAAAGTCAAACTTCTCTGTTCGCAGTTTCAGCCTATGTCAAACGCACCGAAAAAGTTTCTTGCTGTTGCCGCCGGCGGCGGATGATTATCGCGGTCAAACATTTTTTGATAAAACTTCTTTTTTTATTTGTCATATTAACATCTTAGTGCTTGATTTTTTTCCTATTTTATTTTATAATACATAATGTATAAGTGTATGCATTTGATGAGGTGGAAATTATTGTGAAAACTAGAAATGCAGAGGAACATATCTCAGATATTGACGCTGATAAAAACAAACGCAGAACTGCTTTTATAAAATTTGCGTCTTCTGCCGTACTGCTGTGCTTGATCATTTTTGTCTATACATTTGCATGGTTCACTATGAATAAGAACGCTGACGTTACGGGCGGCGATATGAAGTCTGTATCACTGCCTTTTGAACTAAAAACTGAGGGCACGGAGGGCTTTTTAGACAGCTGCCTCGATTCATCATATAAAAGACTGGGCGCTGACAGCGGCGTGCTTACTACTGCCGATGGGCAGAGCATACAGTGGCTGGTGACTAAGGAGAATAATGCAAATAACTATAAAGACAGCGAAACTAACGAAGACGATACCGGCATCCACCCGGGAAGCCATGGCACTCTCCACTTTTGGATAGTCCCGAAAGAACAGCAGACTATAAAAGTCAACTATAATTTGAAGATCACACCATATAAAAAGCAGTACCCTACTGATTCAAACGGAAAAACTAATTATGATGCAGAGCCTTCGCCCGTCGCACTTGGCGAGAGCGATAAAACGCTGGCGGCATACGTTGACAGCCACATACTTTTTTTCAGGCATCATGACGGTAAATATTATTCCGATATGATAGATGATGATTTTGAAGAAGAGATAAATTTCACAAAAAATGAAAATGGCGAGCTTCAGCCTTGCGAAGTGACCGTTTACTGGGTGTGGCCCGAAACGCTTGGAGAGGCGGTCTTGGAAAATTCCAGCAAGGGTGTAATATGCCAAACGATAAACGGCACAAACGAGGTGCTTAAAAAGCTTAATAAAGACCCCGGCGGCTTTTTAAAAGGCTATTATGGCGAAAGCAAACTTACTCAAGATGATATAACAAAGAATTATTCAAGACTTAGTATTCAGTACAATAATGCTGATGAGGACATTGGCGACTATATAATGTTTCTCATGGCAGAAATGACAGTCAGCCCGGTAAATTCAGTAAACTGATTCGCATTGGAGGTGCGGCAGCCGAGTGGTAAAATTCAAAGAACTAATGAAAAAGATACAGCTGAAATGGAAAGGACTTTCACGCTCAAAGAAGATACAGGCTTCCGCAGCAGCCGTTGTAACACTGGTGCTGGTGATAGGTCTGCCGGTATTTGCATGGTTCACGAGCGAGCGCAAAACAGCGACGGTAATAAAGATAAACGCCCCGACTACTATCAAGATAGGCGCGGGCAACGAAGAGCCTGTTGAGATGATAGACCTCTCAAATATCAACGTTGAGGAACGTCTTGATGACGAAAACCAAACGCTCAAAACAGAGGGCACATATGTTTTTTGCGTTACAGGTAAATATCTTTCAAAATATGATCTTCAAATAGCACGAACGACTAATATAGATTTTGATTACGAGCTGTACCGTGTAGACAGCAAAACATATGAAGACGTTATTTCAAAGGGCATAACCGAAAAGCCGACAGTAGGAAGCGGCTATGAGATAGCAGAATATAAGTCTGAGCTTGACGGAAATACTTATTATTATCCGTATCAGACATCTAATTCAACTGACAAGACGCAGGGAAATATCACTAATAACGGTGCTTTTTTGAACTTCAAAAGCAATGGGAGTCACACCATTGGAAACGGCGAAGAAAAAATTGATGGCAGCACAACGTTTCATACGCATAATTATAGCAGCTATGATAAAGTCAACGAATATGCCGAGCCGCTATACTGGCAGGCAACAGGACTGCCTGTAACGGGACAAGTCGGTGACGTAGGCTTTGTAGATTACTATGTGCTCAAAATAAAATGGGAAAACAAAAACCTCACTAATAATAAAGAGACCGATATGCTTTATATCACCGCAAGAAAGAGCGTAGATTAAAACGGCACTGCAATATTTTTAGGAAAGGGGGCGGCTGTTATTTTGAATAACGAAATTATCGACAGAATAAAAAAGAAACTCAAAATACTGAGAAATTCGTGGATAACCGTATGGCTGATAATAGTCGCCGTACTTTTAAGCGGGGCGGCTACATATGCGGCGTATATGGGTACTACACATTCTAAAAGAGTTATCTCTCTTTCCGAAAGCGACGAGATGCTTTTTTCGTCACGATATTTGTACGTGAGCGACTCAGAAGTGCAGCGTATAGGTTTTGCGGAAAACTCCACAGATCCTGCTGTGACAATTGACGAATGCAATTATGATAAAAAGGGCATGGGCGTATACGGCTCAGATATTTATTTCCGCATAACGGCAAAACTTGTGAATTACGATGGTGCAGACATCACATCTGAAACAAAAAGCGATAAATATAAGCTTGCTTATCTTGACGGAGATACTGAAAGTACGCAGTATACACTTAGTCCTATCACAAATACAGAAACTGCTATAAACGGGCCGGAGTCGAATGGCGAGTATAGCGGCTTGTTTAAGCTGCCTGCCAATACAAAGACTAAGATGAAATTTATTTTGCACTGCGACCCAGACACACTGTCAACGCCGAAGTATGCGGTAGAAATAACTGCAACGCCTGTCGGAAAATACGAGGATATAAAGGCGATAAGCGGTAAACTCAGAGCCATTTCACGAAGCAGCCAAAGCCTTGAATGGAGCGGAGAATTTACCGACAATCTTATTACGGGTACAAAGCCGACAGATTTCGACGCCTACAATTACGTTATCAGCGGAGCGGGAAAAGGTACCATTACGCTGACGTATGATAATGCTATATTAGAATTGGATAAAAATGATCTTGAAATATTCAGCAAATTGCAGGGATATACTTTCACTAAAAACGACGACAAAACGATAATTACATTTTCAGTAGATACGACCGTTGAAAATGCTGTCAGCCGTTATGCTGTGCATTTCTATCAAAAAAACGGCACAGCCCTTGACGAATTCAGCGAGAAATATGTTAAAACAGAATTTACGCCCTCATAAGGAGAAAAACAGATGGAGCATAAAATACTTAAAAGGAAAGGAAAAAATACTCAGCCTGAAAGCTGTTTCAGAAGAGAACATAAAGGCTTGCTGCGCCGTATTTCTGCTTTTGTGATAGCGGCGGCGGTCATGACTACCGGTATGCCAATGCAGCAGATAGCAGATAATATGCCTGATCTTGACATTATAAGCAAGATAAGCGGTCTTATCCCGGACGCAGCTATGAAAGCGGCAGCGGCAGAGGGCGCTAATTACAGAGAGTACGCAAAAGAAGTAAGTATAGCTAGCGGTCAAGATCTGGAAGCTTATGTAAACGGAATATTAGAGGACAGCGGCGAGCTTGTCGGCTATAATGAAAAGGATACGCTCACCATAACATTAAACGACAGCGCTTATATTTTAAAAAATTTTGTCGGCATAGGTACGGCTGACCACCCCTTTGCGGGCAAGGTCACCATCGTTTTGGCGACTGAAAGTAACCCTTATGGCGTTTTTACCGGATTGACGTGGGAAAACTCTTCACTTTTCAACTATGTCACAACTGACGCTGTTGTAACAAACCAAAATAGTAGTGATAAAGATAAACCTGTTTACTTAAAAGCCGGCGGAACAGGCACTGAGCCGCTTTTTGCAAAGCACGTTGTAAAAGGCGAGAAAACCCAGACTTGGCATATCGTTGCAGACGCGTCAGCCCGATACGGCGGCGTTATCGGTGATCTTGGCAAGGACGCTAAAGCTGATATTCATGTGGGATACCTTAATAATGCAGACGTTGTCGGCGGAGATACCGCAGGCGGCATATGCGGCACTATGCAGGATAATTCAGCGCTTTCTCTTTCCGTAACCGGAAAAATCAAGGATACAAAAGGAGCCGAAAAGCCAAGCAAGTCTTTAGGCAGTGTTTCAGCAAATAAATTTGCGGGCGGCGTTATCGGGCAGATGAACACAGGGGCTGTTCTGACGATAAATGAAATGCCTAAAATAACCGCTGCGCGGACGATAACGGCAGCGGACAAAAGCAAGGGAAACGCCGCAGGAGGCCTGGTAGGCGAGGCGGACGGTGCAAAGATCGCGTTTGCTAATGGCGTATCATATACAAACAGCGGAACGCTTACTGTCACGGTTACGGGTGCTCCATCGGAGAGCGGTGCGGGCGGAGTTTTCGGTGTTTACTCTGCCGCCGAGGGCGCTGAATTCGACATTGATCTGAGCGATTATAAACTTACTGGGACGATAAACGTATCCGCTAATGCGGGCGGCGGATTTGCAGGAAGATTTGAATTAAAAGGAAATGACACCGAAAGTAGTGCGGCAAAAATTACAATATACAATGAAACAGCAAAAGATGCAAATAGTGATGTTGACTTTAAAGTTAAATCTAACAAGGGTACTGTCGGAGGAATTATCGGAAAAATTCTGAATGTAAATGGTAATCTTAAAAATACTTTCACTATTAAAAACGTCAAGACAGAGTTAACTCTTAACGGCGACAATTCCCAGAACGGCGGCGGAATTGTCGGCGACTTAGGCTGGTATAAAGAAAGCAAAGGCAGAACCTATCTTAAAATCGACGGAACTAACAAAATTGTTGTAAACGAAACTGAAGCAAAAGGCAACTCCGGCGGTATCGCTTATTCTGTTTATTCTAGCTTTCTGGATATTTGCGGTGAAAACACCATTTCCGGAAATGTAGAATCCGGCGTTGTGGATAAAGTAGTCGATTACGGCAACTACGGCAGCGTTGTTCGCTTTTCGGGCAAAACAGATATAAGCGGAGTAGAAGATGTCAAAACTGCCCTTCTTGTAAACTTGCAGACCGACGGCGGCAAAGACGATGGTCTGATATATGCTTTGGGAAGCGGCTCAAACTATGACCCTGATACCAAAAAAGGCTGGACTTATATAAGACCTAAGGAAGAAACCAAAAAAGTAGAAGATGTTTCTCCGTGGGGACAGGTCATAAGGCTTATAGGCGACAAAACGATTGAAGAAGCGGGCGTTGTAGAGTATGACAAAACTGCACATACAGTCACGCTGAAAGGTTTTAATGCCGAAAATAACGAATATAAAATTGCAAATACTGTTGATTTTATGAAGCTTGCGCTTTGTATACAGCATAATACTGCAACAAAGTCGGGTGCATTTACTACTAGCGGCTGTGAAACTTCAGCAAGTATCTTGAAAAAGAATATCACGCTTACGGGCGATGTTGATCTGAGCGGTACAGGTCTGCGCGGTCTTACCCGTGATGACGGCGGAAACACTGATTTTACCGGTACTCTTGACGGCGGAAACCATAAGATAACTTTGGCGATAGGCGAGGCTTACGGATACAGGGGTGCCGATGAAGCCAAAAATGAAGCAGGAAAAGACAACGGCAACACCGGCGCAGTATACGACCACAAATTTCAGGGGCTTTTTGCCGAAATTTCCAAAGCGACTATTAAAGATCTAACTCTTGACGGCAGTATCTGTATCGACGCAAACGCTGACGATATTTACTGCGGCGCGGCTGCCGCGCAGTTTAGCGGAAATACAACAGCGGAAAATGTGAAGTCAAATGTCAATATAATAATGAGAAAAGATGCGCACAGAATAGACGTAGGTACAATTTTCGGAGTGGACAGTGATACTGCGAATGTTACCTTAAATAACTGCACATCTAACTTTAAAATGACGCTTGCTGGCAATGCAAACAGCTCATATAATGGCGTTTCGGCAGGCACTATCGGTCATGTGAAAAACTCCGGCTCAAATGTTACAGTAAACGGCATTACCGTAAGAGGAGAGATGAAAAACTCGATAAACTTAAAAAAAGACGGCAAAAAAGTATACCATTTCTACGGCTACGGCGGACTTATCGGCGTTGTTGAACATCAAACTACCAAACACAAGATCAAATTGAATAATGTCAAGGTCAGCAATTTTAGCATTACAGATAGCTCAGACAACAACGGCACAGGCGGTCTGCTTGGCGGTTCTTGGAACAACGTGAACGTCACGATCGGCGACAATTCTTCTCATAGTAACGGCGTTACGGTTGACGGCTCTAAGATCACTGTCGAAAATTCAGCTTCAAAAACAATAGGCGGACTTGTTACAAGCTCCTATGGCTACTGGCAGGTAAATTCATTAAAATATACCAATTCTAGTATCAACAGTGAAAATGCAAAAGCTTCAGTTGTCGGACTTATTGTTGGCAAGGGTTATGAAGACAGAACGTTACAAAGTAGTGCGGATAATACACCAATAAACAACGCAGTTGAACCAAAGCGCCTTTATCTTGAGATAACTGACCCCAGCGCTTATGAATGCGCAAGCATGACCTATAAAGGCACTGCCGGCACTTATGATGAGATAGTCGGCAGAACTATGAAGGGCGACGACATAGGCGCTTCCGGCGAGGGCTTTGTTTCTATCCGTACAAGCGGCAATAAACTTAATATGGATAGCAGCAATTCCAACGAGTATAAGCCGAAAACTGATCTCGGAAAGACACAGCCAAACCCTTACACACGCTACTATTATAACCTTGACTACCTGCGTGAAAAGGCTTCACAGACGGGCGGAGAAAAGGCAACTCTTTGGAGCGCTTATACCTATGCGGCAAAGAATATCCGCGATGATTATTTCAGTAAGTACAGCACATTTCCTACGGATACAGATATAGATCTTACAGGGCTTTCCTACTACCCCGTTGATGTTTCTGATTCCATAGCGCGCAACAGAGTCACCTTCAAATTATACAATAAGGAAATACAGAATGCGCACGGAACGAAATATTCTACATGGGCTTACAGCCAGCACTATCTTATGCAGTGTGGTCTGTTTAGAAATGTCACAAAAAATATAACGCTTACAAACTGCACTATCTCCGGAACGGCGGCGGCATACCGCAACAGCCTTGCTTCGGCGACAGAAAAACTCAACGTGCAGGGTTCGGGCACATTGATCTGCGGCAATTTGGAAGGTTCTTCAACTCAAAAGGCGAGCCTTACAATATCTGGGCTTGCTCTTGATGGTCTTACTATCAATAACCTCAATAAAGCTGGCTACAATACTGCAAATATGGCGCTCATTGTACGCAATATCGGCAGCTATACTGAAGCAAAGATCAGCGGAGTTTCAACAAGTGGCTATGCTGATAACGAAAAAGCAGCAAGTGCGCTGATAGGCACGGCAGGCAGCGACAAAGTATTGCAGATGACTATACAGTTCAGCGATATGCGTCTTGACGGCAGAAGTGATACAAGCAATGTCAGTGCGAATGCACAGACAGTATTCAAAGAAAAATACGGAACAACAAGCTCTATATTCACTAGGGCTACGCTGATACATACATTGCAGTACACTTCTGAGGGCGGTTCTTCTGCGATATACAACTATAACTATGATGAAGACTGGGCTGCTGACGGCAGCGCAAAGCATAACGTTACCTACGGCAAAGAGATATCTCACTCAAAGGAGTTTGCTCCCGACGCAGGGGATAACGACCAAAGACGTTATTTGGATAAGCACGCTGCTGATGATACGAACCACTTTACTTCACCTGAAAATCCAAAAGCAACGGAAGTGTTCAGTTTCTCGAACTTCCTGCCTTATGTAGCAACCGAATACGGTGGTTCAGTAACTAATGCTCACGAAATAGCTGTAAACCACGTCAGCAAGGAAATGGGTGATGGCTGCGGTACATACAACGACCCGTTTATCATAGACGACGGCGCAACGCTTTCAATGGTCGCAGAAATTCTCAGCAGCGGCAACGTCAGCAAAGGCTTTTCGATGTATATAGATAACGATTATCTTAATGCTGCAACTAAAGAAAAAAACTTTGAAAAGTGGGATTCCGACAAAGCCGGCGGCAAAGGTCATACACGAATCGAATATAATGGCTCAGAATTCGTTGCCGTGAAAAAATCAGGCGATGAATGGGTAGAGGATACCAGCAAAAGCATAAGCATAACAAAAGCAGATGTTTGTTCATACCTTGCGGGGGCGTATTACCTTGTTGAGGGCAATGCTGAGAATGGCGGTACTATAACCCTGTCTGAAAAATTTGCAGGACTTGGACAAGCAGGCTCAGATTACGCATTCAGAGGAGTTGTTGTGGGAAAAGATTATAATGGCAATAAAATGGTCATTGAAAACCCCTCTGATAAGCCTTTTGTATCTGTTTCAAACGGCTGTGTTGTGAAAGATCTGGATATAAAAGTAACGGCGAAAACTATCACTTTAACAAACGATAAAAATGGTGCAGATGGTCAGCTGACTTACGATAACGGTACGCCCGTATACGGCGCAGTAATTGGAAAAATACTGGGTGGCGACAATATTATTGACGGGGTTTCCGTTGCGTTTTTAAATACAACGATACAGCTTAAGACAATTGACAGTACTAATAATTATTATAAGAAAACCACAGTTATCCCGGTAGGCGGATATGTCGGTGCGGTCGTAAACGGCGGACTTGTGTTCAGAAATATGGGCAGTGAGAAGATCTCGCCGCTCAGCAATGTGACTTTTGAAGTTTACAAGAATACAAGCAAACAAAATAATGTTGACGTACTGAATAACTATCTCTATGTAAATCAGATAGTCGGCAGAGTTGTAAACGCCTACTGCTTTAATGAAGCTGGCAGTTACAGTATAGCAAGCACCATTCTTGATAACAGCGATAAGAATTATCCTATCCCTGACCTGAATCCTGATTCTGACAGCAAGATAAGCTTCAAGCAGGAAAATGGCAAAGATGTCAAAACAATGGTCGTTCCCGACTCGCAGTCGCTTTTCATCCTGTCTGAGATAACACAGTCGATGTGCGGCAATGCTGGAACTGACGGCAATTATACTGTGAAAAAGTCATACGGCGGTGAGAATAAGACCACGCACCTTGCAACATATTCGGCGGTGGGTACAGATGATACAACGCAGCCTAGTGATTTCACGCTTGCGAAAGAGGACAGCGCGGGCAAGGCTGACGCTGTTCCGTACATCATAAGGCAGTATACTAAGGCTGACACAGACGGCAGCTACCCTGCAAGGGCGATAACCGGCAGCGGCAATTATCACTATATGGAGCTTGCTGAAAATGCAAAATACGACCTGCCGAACTGTTTCAGAGGTATAGGTCAGCTTTATCCGCAGGAGATGGAGGATAGCGAGATCTGTAAAAATATCCTTGCGCTTTACGGCCTTGACGGAAAGGGCAGTACGATAAAGCTGAATACTAACCTTAAAAACCACAGCAGTGAGTGGGATTGCTATTACAAAAATTATTTGAAAGAAGGCTCAACCAACGCAGACAAAATAGGTCTTGGTCTTTTTAATGATCTGTATTTTGATGTGAAAGCTAAAACTGATGATGGTCGCAAAGAAAAATCAAATTCCATTCATGACCTTACTTTGTCGGGTAAATTAACGCAAGAGCAATTGAACAATAGCGGAAAAATCAAAATGACGTCAGACACAAACAAGGCGGCGAATACAGGCGGCATTATCGGTTCGCTAAGATATACATTGTCTGATATTGCAAGTACTGATACGCGCGAATACAATTTCTGGAATGTATCTCTTGATGATTTGACTATTAGCGGCGAAAGGGTGACCGGCGGCTTTATAGGCAATGTGCCCGACAAATCGCTGTCTATTTACATCAATGAATGTTCAGCTAATAATCTTTCCGTAAAAGGAACGCTGACAGCGGCAGGCGGAGTTATAGGCTATATGTTGGGAAATGCAAATCTGTATGTAAATACCCTTACCGAGAAAACAAGCCAGTTTAATGAATCTGTTACATCAGACAATAGCAGTAAGGGTAATACTCTTGTTGATACCAACTGCGGCGGCATAATTGGTCAGCTGGGAAATAAAACTGCGAATGCAAATAGTGAAGTAATAATAAGAAATGTTACTGTTACAGCGACAAAAGGTAATATAGGAAATGAAAAATCAGAAGCTAATTCTGCATTCAACGGAGTAGGCGGCGCGATAGGGTTAGCAAATTCCGAAGGCTCTTACGAAAAAATTAAAATTCTTCTGATAAATTTCAACCTTGATAAAGTAAATTTGTATGGCAAAAACGTAGGCGGTCTTATCGGAAACGCTAAAAACAGACTGACAGTAAGAGCCTATAACTGCAATGTTGAGGGAAATGGTGATAGTAAACTTAGCGGTATTGAACATGTAGGCGGTCTGTTTGGTTATTTTCCTGCCACTGGAAGTGAAACCGTTAAGTTCAATGAAAAGACTTATTCAAACCACATTGACGGCTGCAGCGTTTCGGGATATACGATCAGTCAAACTAATGCTTCTAATGGTGCAGGTGGTCTGATAGGAACGAATAATGCTGAGAGAAAGATCTGCAACAGTAAAGTTGAAAACTGTACCATAAAAGGAGGAAACAGTTTATCAAGAATCGGAGGTATCATTGGCAATAATACCAACGGTAACATATCTGCATATAACATTGTAGTAAATAACGTAAACCTTGAAACTACTTCTTCATACTATGGTCTGTTCAGCGGATACAGCGGCGGTAAAATATTCAAGATCATTGGCTGGAGCGTTCAGGGAGATAATACAAAGGCTGATAAGGTATTCGGCACTGCAAATAATACCGCTACCGTTATCCCCGCCGACTACAACGGCGCTTGCCTTGACGAAAGCACAAGGGGAAAGAATTTGTCGGATATTACAACGGCAAAAAATATCAGCCGTGTCAATACAAGTGACGACAATTTCCCATATGCGACCAGCAGCCCTGCTAAGAATGTCGGCACAGGCACAAAATTCCTCACCGGCGACGGAACGAGCGCAGAGGCGGTGGAAAGCATAATTGCAGAGTGCGAAGATAAAACCAACCTAAAACACTATACCAATATAAAAGATGATATTACGAATTATAAAAATCTGACTTTCAGCACAGAGCAGGATATTTTAAAGGATATTCCCGTGATCTTGATAGATAACACGAATGATATAAAAGACCAAATAAATTCGTATCTGAGTATTCTTACAAATAATACTATACCAAATGCAAGCGCTGTCAATGTCTATAAGGCAAATATCAGCGGGGATAATGTTACGCTGTCAACTGAAAACTTAACCGTTAATTGCAACGTAACAGATAAAAAGTTCACACAGTTCCAAGCCAAGTCGGATACTTTCGATAGCGACACAAGAGGACAGTTTACCCTTATCGACGTGCAGTATACCGACCCTACGGTCAGCAAATCCACTACTGTGGTCTACCACGTCTATGTGCCGGTGATGACGCGAAAGATATATCAGTATGATTTCTACACTACGGCATTCAGCGGTACGCAGTATTACCCGAGCAAATATACAAATGAAACGGGCGATAACGGCTTTAACGGCAGCAAGCCTAAGGTGCTTGTCGAAAACTATGATACCCATGTTACCGCTTATCTGCGCTGGGCTTACCCTGCTGATACTTTCATAAAAGATATAATGGGCGGCTCTTCGGGACTTGACTGGAACTATAATAAGGTACTGAACCTGAATGTCAACTTCGGCGGAACTGAGAAAACTATACCTAAAGGAACGCAGTTTGTGCTTATAGACAAAAACAATAAGAACAAAGAGTATTATTACACTATAACAGGCAAAGAAAAGTACAATGGTGAAATACTTCAGCTTCCGTTTTCTGATTTTACAGACAGCAGCGGCAAAGCCTTTAGTGAAGCAGATTTTTCGGATATGGTAAGCAGTCAGCTGGAATTTACTAAGACAACTAAAGCTGACGGGTCTTTCGTTGAGGACGAAAAAGGAAATATGACGGTAATGATAGGCGGAAAGAAAACCACTATCCGCACTGCTAATGATGGCGACACAGACCGCTTTGACCTCTCGACCTATACAAGAAATCTGACAGAGGACTACTATCTTACAATGACTACGGCTAAAGCGGAAAATGTCCTGTTTCATCAGTTTCAGCTAACTACGCCTTCAAGTCTTTATCCGAATGTAAGCGGCAAGATAAATGGTGCAGTGCAAAATAATCACTCAGTACAGCTAAATTTTGCCGACCTTTTCAGCAATACTATAGAGGTCGAAACGCTTGAGGGCAATACAAACGTTGTAATGGATGACGTGAAAAATGATGTAAATATCACAACTGTTTCAACTATAACGTTCAATACAACTGACAAAGATCTTATAAGTGCTCTGAAAGCACTCTTAAAAAACAATAATATTTCCATTTACCACAGCAGCCATATATTTATGAACAAAAGAAACACTAATGGCGGAGTGGCGGAAAAGATGATCGGCGATATTGACGGTATAGAGATGATAAAAGGTGCGGATACGATAGCTGCGTATGATAGTACAGGTGTGGAACTCACAGAGCCTCCAAAGCTTGAATACGATACGGTCTGCGGAAAAGCGTCAGCGAACTTTTTTGAAATATCTGAGCAAAATAACGAAAAAGCGATCGACTTAAGACCATGGCTGACGGCAGGAGAAACGGGAGTTGCTCCGGAAGTTAAGATCAAAACATCTTTTAAGATAATTTATACTCACAGCGGTATAGTCACACAGTTCCCCGAACGGCAGAATTCGGCTGAGAATACTGATGTAGGAACATATGTCAGCGCCAGATCAAGTCTTGCATATGATGCTGCCGATACTACATACAGCAGCAGCGTATCTGACACCATGGAGGACTCCAAAAAATGCTTGTACTACCGCAACGCGATGACTGACGCAAGTCTGAAATTCAACGCTTACCACCCTATATCTTCGGGCACTCCCGATGAGGACAGAGGCGATGGACAGACAAAAGCGAACGACCAGCTGGGCATCAATACATTTGATGAAGAAACAGAAACGAATTCGCTGATCCATACAAACGGCATCTACGATGCCTCGCAGCTCTCTGCTTTAGATAAAAAGAATCTTAAAATACGCTGGACGATCGAACTGCAATGCAAGCAGGACGGCTATACTGACGATCTGAAGCTTTCAGATTATCTGAACAGCGTTACTATCAAAGGTGTAGACGAGCAGACGCTTGAAACTTTTAATAGCGGTGAACTAGGCAAAACAAAGCTGGAATATTCAGCTGCGAGGGATAATTTTGAAGAACTCGACAATGCAGGGCTGTTTGATGTATATATCGACTTTGATGTAAAGACGGGTGCGGATCTTGAAGCGGTTGCAAATGCATTCTATTCTAATTATAAGATAGTGCTTACGGCTTCGCTTTATGAGGGTTCGGCAATGATCGACGGCTCAGCAGCTGATGATTACATCATTTACACCAACGCCCATATCGACCCGAAATTTATCGACAAGGCTTTGTAAGGCTCTTTTTGCGAACAATACATTTGAATAAGAACAAA
>UMLQ01021628.1_pt1 | contig 15024 bp, 10 predicted proteins | sample 1966631 | NCBI WGS metagenome assembly UMLQ01 (sample SAMEA4836206, study PRJEB28245) | human gut metagenome | biome: gut microbiome; material: fecal sample | place: Denmark | collected 2008 | reverse complement strand
CAAAATTACCCTTACCCTAATTTCCGGAATAACCTCCTGAGGATGTGTGTTAAGTTACTTATTTTTTCATGACGGCATTCCATAGCGCTTTGCGTAGGGTTCCCATGGTGTCGTCACCTTCATAATCCCAGAACATCATGCCTTTCATGCCATTTTTTAATATCCATTCACCTTTTGCGGCAATACTGCGGGGATTGTCGTAACCACAGTAGAAACTGCCGTTTTTGGTGACATAGGGGACATTGCCTTCTGTATCCCAATTTTCGATGACATAGCCGTCATCCTTACTCAGGTTGAGAATATCCCGATAATTGATGCTGCCGCCGGCATTGAAATCGGCTCTTCCGTAGAACGGAATTCCCAACACTAATTTGTCGGCAGATACCCCTGCATTCAGGTATTCGTCTACGGAACGCTGGCAGTCCCAGTAATTACTTGGCTTGTTCAATGCTGATTGATGCTGGGGGGCATCAACCAGATCATAGGCCATGATATTGACGAAATCTACATACGGGTCTACGGCCTTTACATCAATATATTTATAGCCTTCGCCTTGGGGACGCTTGTCCATGCAATAACCTGCATAGGTCAATAGGGTGGACTGCCCCAACGCTGCACGCAGGTCTTTCATCAATAGGGTGAAGTTTTCCACATCTACCAACTCGTCATAGGCATTGCTGCTGAAAGTCATACCGGGAAATTCCCAGTCAATGTCAATACCGTCTATGCCCTCACTCGAAACAAAGGCTTTGCAGTCTTGTGCGAATTGCTTGCGCATTTCCGGACTCTTCGCCAGGGCGGAGAAACCTCCGTCCTGGGAATTGTCAGTATTGGAAACGCTATTGGTAAAAGAGAGTAATATCTTCACATGTGGATACTGGCTCTTTATTTTCTTTACCTTATCAAAACGGGATTTATCACCTTGCAGGCCAAACTTTTCATAAATTCCGTTTTTAACATATAATTCTGCAAAAGCGTAGTTTATGTGGGTCAGGTATTTGGCATCGGGTATGGATGTGCCATAATAAGTGACGTAGCCCAATGCAACCCGGCCTGCAACCTGCTCGGCCATTTCGGTCTCGTTGTCTTCATTTCCCGGAGCTGGCAGTCCGGGCATGTAGTCGTCATTGTGACATGCAGCTACTAGAAAGACAGTAGCTATTATAAATAGCAGTTTCCTTTTCATAGAGAGTGCATATTATTCAGAATCGGTTTCTGCTTCAGTCTTGAAATAAGCATACCAGCCGCTGTCGTCCCAATCCACACCACCGCTATACTTGCCGGGATGATAGATTGTGATATAGTTCTCATCCAGTGTCAGCAGCCAGAATTTGTTGCTGCCTACGCTTTGTCCGTTGTCGTCATAATTTCCTCCGATGGTGGGGATACTTGTTATCAGTTCACCCAGTACTCCGTCTTCCGGTTTTTCGTGTGTGAAGGAGAAAGTACCTTCTGCCTTCAGGTTTCCGCTGGCATCATAGGTTTTCATCTTGTTTCCGTCGAATTCGAATACCATGGACTGGTCTCCCGCTTCGGCGGCAGTGACATTGGCCCACCAGGCAAAATTTGATTCGGGAGTATAGCCTGCACTGGTATATTTCCAGCCTCCATGAGCCCCCATATTGCAGACGGAACCCCAGCTGACTTCACGGAATTTCCAGGTCTTCTTGGCAGATTTGTCACTCTTGTCGGTTGCACCGGTGAAGTAAGTGGACCAATCGTCGAATACATTGGTCACAGTCACTACAACCGGATCTGTCTTGATAATCTGATTGGCGGAAATGCCCATATAGTAGATGGAATAGTCCGCATTGGACTCCATGATGACCGTAGCGTTGTCCGTGACCAGAGTCTTACTTTGTTTACTTCCTTCGCCCCCCCATTCTATGTGCCATGAACCGCCAATGTCCGGGCGGGAGTTTTTCAGGGCGATATACTGGTCGCCTTCCACTACTCCGTCTTGGTTGGGGAAGGGTTGGGTAATGGATATGGCGGCTTGTAATGCCTCCTTGGTTATGGGTGTACCGGCATCAGTCACATATTTGTCTCGCAAGTCTTCGTCTTCGATAGGATCGCATGCAGTAACGATGAAGGCTGAAGCAAGCATTGCTATCAATATTTTTGTTACTTTCATATTGTCTTTATTTATAGGTTAATACTCTTACATATTGTTCCAATCCGAGAACTGGGCAGATGCATCCCAGCCTGGATTCTGCTCAAGGACTCCATTGGAGATGTCGATTTCGTCTTGCGGAATGGGCCAGTAGCCTTGGGTTGCTTGTAGGCGTTTCTTATAGTCGAATTTGACCATCGGTACCACCGTAGCGGCATTTATTATATTGAACCCGGTCTGTTTGTTGAGTATGTCACCGGCTTCCTCAAGCGAAGGACCCGACCAGCGAAGGATATCCCACCAGCGGATGGACTCGAATGCAAGTTCCCAGCGGCGTTCCTGCTTGATGGCTTCCAGGGAGTAGGCCACCGGAGCCAAGTGGGAGCGGGCACGTACCTTGTTCAGACCCGTAGCGTCTTGTTTCAGCTCGGACTGCATGAGCAGAACGTCGGCAAAACGGATATGAATCAAGTCGGCTATTTGGAGTAGCTGTTGGGATGTCTGCGAAGATATTCCGGGGAACATCTGCTTGCCGAAAGGTTCGATTTTGCCTTCATTGTAGGAATTGATATTGATGTATTTTTTCTGGAAATAGCCGGTTTGTTCATAGTAACGATAGGATACGGTATATTCCGGTTCACCCTCGTCCATGGTGCAGTCCATCAGTACATTGCCGGCAACATTCGGATCAAGTGCTTTGTACGACCATATGGAACCGGTCAGACGGGGATCCTCCTTGTAACCGTCCGTATAGGTCTGCTTGGCGGCCCAGTCTTTCCATTCGTTGACCATAGCCGGAGATACAGGGCCAGCTCCCCAACCGGTGCCGAAGGGATAACTGTCTTTGTTGGAATAGTTGTCGGCAGACGGTGAATAGAATTGCGCGCATGTGTTGGAGAACCAGGTATAGGTCCAGTCGGATTTCAGGTTATGCTTGTTGGCGAATAAAGTTTCGTCGGAACTGTTTCCTTCCCATTTCAGGTTATGGTTGATAACGTATTGGTAACGGAACCCTTCGGTATTGTCTTCGGTAGCATCGTTGGTGTAGGCCCAGATGTTGCGTTGGTCGGACACCAGTTTATGACCGGAGTTGTTTACACAGTCATCTATCCAAGAGATGACTTCCTCTTTGGTAGTTCCGTTGGGGAGCTCGTTTTTTTCGTAGCGTCCGGTATAGAAAAGGAATACACGTGCCATCATGGCTTCGGCAGCATATTTTGTAGCGTGTCCGGTCATGTCTGAGCCTTTCGGATAAATCTTTGCCGGCATCATTTCAATGGCGTTTTTCAAGTCGGCTGCAATCTGGGCGTAGATTTCGTCTACGGATGCACGCGGCAGGTTGGTACTTTCCAGTGTGGTGCGTAAAGGAACTCCGCCAAAGACTTGTGCCAGCTCATAATAAGCCATGGCACGCAGGAAGTAGGACTCACCGAAAAGTCGGTTACGTTCGCTCTCGCTGGACCATGATTTCACATTCTCCATTGTGTTGATGGCATTGTTGGCACGGTTGATAAGGGTGTAGCAACGGTCCCAGATACCGGCAAATGTATTCAGATTGCCACTGTACATAAGGAAGTTGGTGGCACAGTTGTTGGAGTAGGAGAGGTTGCCTCCCAGACAGTCGTCACCTGCCAACTGGGCAATGTAATACTGGGAAGAGGTTTCAGGACTTTCAAACAACAGATGGGCGTATATGGCCGTCACCATCTCTTGGGCATCCTTTTCTGTCTCCGGGAAGTTGGCGGTTGTCTTTTCGGTCAAAAGTTCCGAATCGAGGAAGTTTTCGCATCCTGAAAGAAGAATCAGTATTGCTGATGCTATGAATAATATCTTTTTCATAATTTCTTCGGTTAATTAGAATTTTACATTTAAGCCTATCATATAGGTACGTGCACTGGGGTAGTAGCCCAGGTCGATGCCTGATGCCCAACCATAATCGTCGCCACCGTAACCGATTTCCGGATCCATACCGGAATAGCCGGTGAAGGTAAAGAGGTTCTGTGCGGTCAGATACAGGCGCAGCTGTTGTACCGGTAACTTCTTGAATGCTTTCTTGAAGTCGAATCCCACAGTGATGTTCTTTATCTTGAGATAGTCTCCATCTTCGATGTAAATGTCTGATACTCTGTTCCAGTTGGAGCTGGAAGCGCTGGACAGTCTCGGGAACTTGTTGGACGTACCTTCGCCGTGCCAGCGTTGGAATATCTCTGCTGTATAGTTATTCAAGGGTGAGGAGGAGAAGTCACGATAACACTTCAGAATCTGCTGGCCGAATGCGCCGTAAGTAGTGATTGAGAAGTCAATGGCCTTCCAGCTGGCATTCAGGGAAAGTCCCATTGTCAGGTCGGGATTCGGGTTACCTATCATAGTACGGTCATTGGCATCGAGCGTACCGCTATTGTCGGTGTCTGCCCAGATTACGTCACCCGGCTGTGTCTTGTCGCCGTTCAGTTTCGGACCTTTGTAGTTGTCTATCTGTTCCTGGTTCTGGAATATGCCGTTACTCTTGTAGCCGTAGAAGTAGCCGATGGGTTTGCCTACTTCAGCACGGAAGCACTCTTCGGCTCCTTCCCACAGAACGCTGCCGCTACCGTGGATGATTCCGTCTTTGTTGGCAATCTTGGTCACTTCATTCTTGTTGTGAGCAAGGGTCAGGTTGGCTCCATATTGGAAATCCTTTCCGATGTTGTCGTTCCAGTGGAGTCCTACTTCAATACCCGTGTTTTTTACATTACCGCCATTGACGGACACTGCATTGGCACCGAAGGAAGAGAGTACCGGAGCCGTAACCAGCCAGTCTCTGGTATTTTTGTTATACCAGTCGAATTCAAAGCCCAGGCGGTTGTTCAAGAAGCGTGCATCGATACCGAAATTCAATTGCTCCTGTGTTTCCCAGGTAAGGTCCGGGTTGGTCAGTCGGTAGGCGTATGAACCGGTACTGATGAGGTCCATGGAGTCGCCGAACGTATAACCGCCATATCCGTTGTTGGAAGTTATCAGTGAAAGATATTGGAAAGTAGATACATTACAGTTACCGTTTTGCCCCCAGGAAGCGCGTAGCTTTAAGAAGTCCAGCCATTTGATTCCTGACATGAAGGACTCGTTGCTGATAACCCATCCTGCGGATACTGAAGGGAAGTATCCCCAGCGGTGTCCGCGGGCAAAAGTGGAGGAACCGTCCGCACGCATGATGACAGAAGCCATGTATTTCTCCTGATAGTTGTAGTTGACACGTCCGAAGAAGGAGGCGATGGAACCTTCCCCGTTAGGCTTGCCAGTCAAGGAGGACACACTGTTGGCGGTCAATGGAACATTGGACAAATAAGCGTGCTTGAAATCATAGAAGTTTGAGCCTATGGCTGAACCGCTCATTTCTTCTCCCATACCCCATTTTTCAATACTCTGACCTACCAGGACGTCGATGTTGTGGTCATCGATATTGAAGATGTAGTTGGCTGTATTGTCCCATGACCAACGGTTATACATAGACATGGATTGGGTAACCTTGTCTTCTGCGTTGTTGAGTGACGCACTCAGATAATCGAATCTCGGCAAATAGGAACGATAACTGGAGGCTCCCATGATGTAACCGAACTGGCTCTTGATACGCAGGTTCTTGATGGGTTGCAGTTCTGCATAGAAGCTGCTCTGCATGTAATGGGACTTGCTTAGGTTCTGGTTCATATAGTAGTCCAGATAAGCTATCGGGTTTTTATTGGCTCCGTTGGAGATATCCCATTTGTAGTTATCCTTTTCCTGGTCTGCATAGAGGTAGTAGCCCCCGTCTGAATTGTAAGGGTGCATCAACGGGCTCATGATGAGCATATTGTGCACTCCGTTCCAATAAATGCCGCCGGTTCCGAATGAACCTTGCGTTTGCGAATATTTGTAGTTGATGGTTTCGCCTACTTTCAGGAAGTCAAGATTGCCTTTTTTCATGACTACGTGGTCCGAGTTGACGCGGAAGTTGTAGCGGTTCATTTCTGGAAATTCGCCGGGAACTCCCATGGTGGCTTCTTGGTTGGTGTATGAAATACCTATGGCATATCTGGAACGGTCTGTTCCTCCGGTGATGTTGACTGCGTGGTTCTGTACCAATGCATCTTCATTCAGCACTTCCTTCAGCCAGTTTGTCCCTTTCCATGTTCCGTTCTGTATGGCCTGCAAATCCCTTTCCGGAATATAGGTCGCCCAGTTGTACGGACTCAATCCGTCCATTACACGGCCTTCATCCTGCATCATCATGTACTCTTGGGCATTGAGGATAGTAGGGATTTTGTAGAGGTTCTGCACACCGACATAGCCATCGTAACTGACTTCGGCAACGCCGGTTTTACCTCGTTTGGTGGTAATCAGGATAACGCCGTTGGCAGCACGCGCACCATAGATGGCGGCGGAAGCGGCATCCTTCAAGACGTCCAAAGATTCAATGTCACTCGGGTTCAGCCCGTCGATGCTACCGTTGGCAACTCCATCTACCACATAAAGCGGGGAGAAGGTTCCGGTAGTACCGATACCGCGGATATTCACCTTAAAGCCCGAACCCAGGAAGCCGTTGTTTTGCGTGATGTTGACACCCGGTGACTGGCTCTGCAAAGCGCCCAGGGCATCCACAGTGTTCAGCTTGGCTATGTCTTCTCCTTTCACTTGTACAGTGGCGCCGGTGACAAGTTTCTTTTTCTGTACACCGTAACCGACAACAACTACTTCATCCAGTAGTTCGGAATCTTCTGTAAGGGTGATTTTCATGTTGGCATCTGCTTTGGCTTCCTGCGTCTTATAACCGATGTAGGAAATGACCAGGGTGGCACCTCTTTTTACGTTTAGCGAGAATTTACCGTATAAGTCGGTGGTAACTCCATTGGTAGTACCTTTTTCCAAGATACTTGCTCCGATGATAGGCTCTCCATTCTGGTCGACAACAATACCGCGGGCTGTTTGTGCCTGCATCTGTTCTGTCACTCCGAATGAATTTTCCGAGTAGGTCTCTATTGCCATGATTTTGCTGCTTCCTATAAATAGGGAGGCGATGGCAATTGCTGTGAGGATTTTGTTGTTCGATGTTCCTCGTTTACGATTTTCATTCATAATAGATGTTTTTTGTTTAAGCTAATGGATCTCAAAATAAATAGGTTGAATAGAAGATGACACTAATAGTGTCTTGGGGCTTTCGGGTAAATCATAGGCATTCATTGTTTTTCTAAGGTTACTATATATAATATGGTATATTCTTGGTTAATATCAATGTGCTTTCCAGAGCTTCCGGATTGTTGTTATCAAATATAATCCTAATTTTCATTATTTAAAATATAGAATCGTATGTATTAAAATATGTTGTCCATTATTTTATTTGCTTAAGAAATTTGCGTGAATGAAATCTTGTTTGAGAGCAAACTTGGTTGCATGTTTTTGATTTTGTGCTAAAATCAGTTAATATATTGATTTTTATGCTATTGGTTTATGTTTTTTAAAACTATTGTAAATAATATTCTTGGTTTGGGAAATCTTATTTAAGTCTCGTTAACTAAATATGCACTGTCTGTAATTACTTCGAATAAAAAAAAGGAGCTTTGTCTTGCTTGGGATTTAGTTAAAATATATGTTGTTTGTTCATTTGCAAAACTTGTTGTACCTTTGCAACCGGATTTAAAATGTATGATGCCGTGAATAGCGGTCGTGTATTCTAGAACACCACGTAAAAAACAGGAGTATGAAACAAAAAGTATCTGTACCTTTTATGTTGCTGGGCATTCTGTTCAATGTATGCTTGATTGCAGCCAATCTTCTTGAGACTAAAGTTATCCAGGTTTTTGGTATTACCGTAACAGCCGGATTGCTGGTCTTCCCGATTTCTTATATTATCAACGATTGCATAGCCGAGGTTTGGGGCTTTCGTAAAGCCCGCCTGATTATCTGGAGCGGTTTTGCCATGAACTTTTTTGTGGTAATGCTGGGACTGATAGCCGTGGCGTTGCCTGCCGCCCCTTTCTGGGATGGTGCCGCGCATTTCAATTTTGTTTTTGGAATGGCGCCCCGTATTGTCATAGCCAGTCTGACGGCATTCTTGGTGGGCTCTTTTCTGAATGCCTACGTAATGAGCCGCATGAAACTGGCAAGCAACGGGCGTAATTTCTCCGCACGTGCCATTTGGTCGACGGTGGTTGGTGAGACGGCAGACTCGTTGATTTTCTTTCCGGTGGCGTTCGGAGGAATCATTGCATGGCGGGAGTTGCTGGTGATGATGTGTATCCAGATTCTGCTGAAGTCCATGTACGAGGTATTGATACTGCCTGTGACTATCCGTGTGGTAAAAGCTATTAAGCGGATAGACGGTAGTGATGTCTATGATGAAGGCATCTCCTATAAAGTATGGAAAATAGGCGATATTTAAAGCCCCTTACCCGTAGTGAGGGGAAATCAGTTATTATGTCAAACAAATAATTAGCAATGCCCTCTCTGTTTCCCTCCCTACGGGGGAGGGCAAGGGGAGAGGCTTTTAACAAGATGAATAGGGACACTGCTTTGGTGGTATTCAGTGGCGGGCAGGACTCGACCACTTGCCTCTTTTGGGCAAAACGTGAATTTAAGAAAGTGTATGCGCTGAGTTTTCTGTATGGACAGAAACATCAGAAGGAAGTGGACTTGGCGAGGGCCATTGCCCGTAAGGCAGGTGTGGAGTTCGAAGTAATGGATGTTTCCTTTATCGGCCGGCTGGGACATAACTCATTGACAGATGCCGGCATGGAGATGGACCAGGAGAAGCCGGCAGACAGCTTTCCGAATACTTTTGTGCCGGGACGCAATCTGTTTTTCCTGAGTATAGCCGCCGTCTACGCCCGCGAGCGGGGGATTAATCATATTGTGACGGGGGTGTCGCAGACCGATTTCAGCGGTTATCCCGATTGCCGGGATGCTTTCATCAAGTCGCTTAACGTGACGCTGAACCTGGCTATGGACGAGCAATTCGTACTGCACACACCACTGATGTGGATTGACAAAGCGGAGACCTGGGCGCTGGCAGACGAGCTTGGAGTGCTCGAACTTATACGTCACGAAACGCTGACTTGTTATAACGGTATCCCGGGAGATGGTTGTGGACACTGCCCGGCATGCACGTTGCGCAGAGAAGGATTGGAAAAGTTTTTGGCTTCTACTAAATGAGGCACACTTGTATCACTAAAAATATATGGCTATGACAGAATTGAAAGACCAACTTTCCCTTTTGGGGAGAAAGACAGAATACCGTCAGGACTATGCCCCCGAAGTATTGGAGGCATTTGATAACAAGCATCCCGGCAATGACTACTGGGTGCGTTTCAACTGCCCCGAATTCACCAGCCTCTGTCCCATCACGGGGCAACCGGACTTTGCGGAAATCCGTATTTGCTATATCCCCGATGTCAAGATGGTAGAGAGCAAGAGTTTGAAACTCTACTTGTTCAGCTTCCGCAATCATGGTGCTTTCCACGAGGATTGCGTGAACATCATAATGAAAGACCTCATTCATTTGATGAACCCTAAGTATATTGAGGTGACGGGTATCTTCACCCCGCGCGGAGGCATCTCCATTTATCCGTATGCCAATTACGGACGTCCCGGCACGAAGTTCGAGCAGATGGCAGAGCATCGTTTGATGAACCGTGAATGAGGACTGTTTTTGAAGGCCTCCGTAAATAATAAAGGGAGGCTTTGGGAGCAAATGATTGTTGCGCCGCTATATTTTATATTCTTGCTTACTAAAAACTATTCGTCCGACATATGTTTAATTATCGTCCAACAGCTATCGGACGATAATTAAACATATGTCGGACGATAATGTAACGACTGTCGGACGAATAGTCTTTAGTCAATGAAACATTAACCTGCTACCATCTTGGAAAGAATCTTTCCTATAGAGGATAGTAGGGGATGACTTTTGCAAAGATATAGACGATTCTTTAATAAAAATAGCGCCTTTTCCCAAAGACGCTATTCCCTCTTTATGACTTATTCACTACAAAGGGTTATTTTATTCTTTTGTAGCCATAGACAGCAAGGTTACCCAGTTCTTCTTCGATGCGCAATAGTTGGTTGTACTTCGCCATGCGGTCGGAGCGGCTCAGAGAACCGGTCTTGATTTGTCCGCTGTTGGTGGCAACGGCAATGTCTGCAATGGTGGCGTCCTCGGTTTCGCCGGAACGGTGAGAAGTCACTGTGGTATAACCGTGGCGGTGTGCCATTTCGATAGCATCCAGCGTTTCACTGAGTGAACCGATTTGATTGACTTTGATAAGGATGGAATTGGCGCAGCCCATGGCAATACCTTTTTCAAGGAATTCCACGTTAGTCACGAACAGGTCGTCGCCAACCAGCTGGCAACGGTTGCCGATGCGTTCGGTCAACTTCTTCCAGCCTTCCCAGTCGTTTTCGCTCATGCCATCCTCGATGGAGTCAATCGGGTAGTTATTAATCAAATCTTCCAAGTAAGCTATTTGTTCGTCGGCAGTACGTTTTTTACCATTTTCGCCTTCAAAGATGGAGTAGTCATAGATACCGTTCTTAAAGAACTCGGATGAGGCACAGTCCATACCGATTTTCACATCCTTGCCCGGTTCGTAGCCGGCAGCCTTGATGGCGCTCATGATGGAGTCCAGCGCATCTTCTGTTCCTGCCAGTGCCGGTGCAAAACCGCCTTCGTCGCCTACAGCAGTGCTGAGGCCGCGGTCGTGCAACACTTTTTTCAAGGCGTGGAATACTTCGGCTCCCATGCGCAGGCCTTCACGGAAGGAAGAGGCGCCTACCGGCCGAATCATAAATTCTTGGAAAGCGATAGGAGCGTCGCTGTGTGAACCTCCATTGATGATATTCATCATCGGGACCGGCATTACGTAGGTATTTACTCCACCGATATATCTGTATAAAGGTATATCGAGATAATTGGCAGCGGCTTTGGCTACTGCCAGTGAGACACCCAGAATGGCGTTGGCACCCAGCTTGGATTTGGTAGGCGTGCCGTCCAACTCAAGCATCTTGTGGTCGATGGTACGCTGTTCCAGTGACGACCAGCCAATCAGTGCCGGTGCGATTATCTTGTTGACGTTTTCTACTGCTTTTAGTGTACCTTTACCACCGTAGCGTTGCTTGTCGCCATCGCGAAGTTCCAGCGCTTCGTGCTCGCCGGTAGAAGCACCGGAAGGCACTGCTGCGCGTCCCATAACACCACATTCCAGAATAACGTCCACTTCTACTGTGGGATTGCCGCGTGAATCAAGGATTTCACGGGCTACAATCTTTTCAATTTTCATACTTAAACTTTAATAATTTATTGTCCGTTGTCTTGTTTTAATTTGCAGCAAAGGTCGTACAAAAAGGCATATTGGGCAATACCTATAAATAGGGGTTTTTCATTTCCCGGCTCCTCTTTTTTTAGATTTATTATTGATAATACCCATCAATGGTGATTGCGTAATATGATATATACGATAAATCCACTCCATATAATTACCTACAATAAGCGATTGCACAGCTGGCTGTTAATAATGACCTTTGCACCGGTTTACTAACAACATTATAATTATTATAAAATTGAAAGCATATACACTTAAATTCTCGCTGCTGTTTTTCCTTCTGTTGGCTTCTCTGTCTGTACATGCGCAGAGGAGAGGAGGGATGATTTCGGGTAGAATCATTTCTACGGAAAAAGAAACGGTGGATTTTGCGACTGTTTATCTGAAAGGGACGAGTTATGGAGGAACCACGAATCAGGAAGGCCTCTATCACATCAAGGCGCCTGCCGGCGACTATACGCTGGTGGTGTCTGCCGTAGGTTATACAAAGGTGGAGAAAAAGGTGAAACTGGTCAATGATGAGCGGATGAAGCTGAACATAACCATCGCTCCCGAAACGCAACAGCTGGACGAGGTGACTATCGTTTCTACCGGAGTAAGCCGGGTGAAGAGGTCGGCATTCAATGCTGTGGCAGTCGATACAAAGGAACTCCAGAACACCACGAAGAATCTGAGCGATGCCTTGACCAAGGCTCCGGGCATGAAACTCCGTGAGTCGGGTGGGGTAGGTTCGGATATGCAGTTGATGCTGGACGGTTTTAGCGGAAAGCACGTCAAGGTGTTCATTGACGGTGTGCCGCAGGAAGGTGTGGGAAGCTCCTTCAGCCTGAACAATATTCCGGTGAGCTTTGCCGACCGTATAGAGGTATATAAGGGTGTAGTTCCCGTGGGCTTCGGTACGGATGCCATTGGCGGTGTCATCAATATTGTTACCAACAAGAAAGCCGGAACTGGTTCCTGGATGCTTCTTATTCTTACGGCTCGTTCAATACCCACCGCTCATACGTTAACTTCGGACAGACTTTCAAGAACGGTTTCAGCTATGAAATCAATGCCTTTCAAAACTACTCGGACAACGATTATCATGTAGATGCGCCGGTAAAGGATTTTGAGACGGGCAGTTTCAACGAAAGTGAGAAGGTGCGCGTGAAGCGTTTCAATGATACTTACCACAACGAAGCCATTGTGGCCAAAGCGGGTATTGTGGACAAAAGTTGGGCAGACCGGCTGATGTTCGGTTTCACCTATTCGCACATGTACAAGGACATACAGACCGGTGTACGCCAGAAGACAGTCTTCGGAGAAAAGCACCGCTTCGGCCATTCACTAATGCCTTCGATGGAATACAGCAAACGCAACTTGATAATCAAGGGGCTGGATATGGTGTTGACAGCCAACTACAATCGCAATGCCACTACGAATGTGGATACTGCCCGCTATGAATACAACTGGCTTGGTGAGAAACATCCGCTGAACAGTCCCGGCGAACAGTCCCGCCAGTATTCCCGTGCCGATAATGACAATTGGAACGGTACATTGACCTTGAATTACCGCATTGCCAGAGTCCACATGCTGACTTTCAATCATGTGTTGAGTGCATTCCAGCGTGATAATACTTCACTGTTGGCGGTGGAAGAACAGACGGATGCCATTGCCAAGCAGACCCGCAAGAATATCTCCGGTTTGTCATACCGCCTGATGCCTTCCGAAAAGTGGAACTTCTCGGCATTCGGCAAATACTACCGCCAGTATGTGGCAGGACCTATGGCCGAGGATGATACCGGTAGTAATTATGTACGCACCAGCCGTACGGTAGACTCTTGGGGATATGGTGCTGCCGGAACCTACTTCATCCTGCCCGGCTTGCAGGCGAAGCTCTCTTATGAAAAAGCTTACCGCCTGCCCACTATCGAAGAGATGTTTGGTGACGAAGACCTGGAGAGTGGAGACATCGGCATCCGTCCCGAGAAAAGTGACAACATCAACTTGAACCTGAGTTATTCCCGGAGTTTTGGAAAACATTCTGTCTACGTGGAAGGCGGTGTGGTATACCGCAATACGAAGGATTATATCCAGCGCAATATCCAGGACTTGAGCGGAGGAAAAGAAGGGGCCACTTATACCAACTACGGCAAGGTGCTGACGAAGGGATACAATGTATCGGCACGCTATGGCTTCGGACGCTGGCTGAGTGTGGGCGGCAACTTCACGCAGATGAATGTGCGTGACAATGAGAAGATGCAAATCGGCAGTACCGGCAACTCTGTGGAAAATCTCGGTTACAAGGCACGCATTCCCAATGTGCCCTATCAGTTTGCTGATTTTGACGTAAACTTCTATTGGCGCGACCTCTGGAAGAAAGGGAATATGCTGTCCGTGACTTACGACAACCAGTACATGCACAGCTTCTCCTACTATTCGCAGGCCATCGGTAGCAAGAACAAGGATTTCATGGTACCCGACCAGTTCTCCCATAACCTGACATTGAGCTATAGTCTGAAGAATGGCCGCTATAATATCTCGTTTGAATGCCGCAACTTCACGAACGAGGATTTGTACGACAATTTCAGTCTTCAGAAAGCCGGGCGTGCGTTCTATGGCAAGGTACGTGTACATTTTGGTGATTAATAAATATAATGGTTTTAATAGGTGTAATTAATAAGAAGAACAAATGAAGAAGAATTATCTTTTGTCCGGCCTCTTGGCAATGGCAATGACCGGAATGGCTTTAATTTCTTGTACAGACACAGACGAACCGGGCTCCGGTTCCGGTTCAAAGGGTAACTATGTGATAGCTGCCACGGCTACAGTTTCAGGTAGCTCCGTTCCTGTCCTGCTGACAGCCGAGTCACTGGAAAGCGGTGAAATTACTGCTGCCGGCAATGGCCTTGTGAACGATGGGGCTACTTACTGGGTGTTCTACGGAAACAAATATCTGTATGCCTTGAACTATCACCAGGGAAATGCAGGCACTACCCAGTCGTTCATTATGAATACAAACGGTGAACTGGAAAAACGTAGCCAGGAGTATAACGTCAATCGTTTCACTACCTACGGCTATTATGACCAATTTATAATGACGACTTCTACCGGCGACGGCCCTACGGAACTGAATGATGCAAATGGATATACTCCCCAATCTTTTTTGATTTCCTATCTGGATGTCGAGAAACAGACTTATACAAAGAACTCGGTAACAAAGGATACTCCATTTCTTGCCGAAAATTTCCTTGAAAATGGTGAATACGTAACACTGGCCGGTATAGAACAAGTGGGCAGTAAGGTTTATGCAGCAGCCATTCCCATGGGGCTTAGCCAGTATGGTTGCATGCAGAAGAACGAAGACGGTAGCTACAAGTGGGTGCTTTCCGGTAATGAGGATTTAATAAAGACAGAATCCGGCGGGCAGGGTAGCGGTGCCTATGAGAAGGACGAATTGCAATGGACCCAGTATCCTAATGAATGCCATATCGCTATCTTTGGTGATCAGACACTGAATTCTCATAAGGTCATCACTACAGACAAAATCAGTTATGCTGCCGGACGTAACCGTTCACAGTACTACCAGATGAACTGGCTTGCCGA
>UMLQ01003329.1_pt1 | contig 15159 bp, 14 predicted proteins | sample 1966631 | NCBI WGS metagenome assembly UMLQ01 (sample SAMEA4836206, study PRJEB28245) | human gut metagenome | biome: gut microbiome; material: fecal sample | place: Denmark | collected 2008 | reverse complement strand
GGATGACCTTTACCCGCGAGTCGGTCTTTGCGAGCCTGTCAAGGAAATCCCCGCTTCCGTCGGTGCTTCCGTCGTCAACGGCGATAAGCTCAAATTCTCGGTATGTCTGCGAGAGCAGGGAGGGGAGGGTGGTGGGGAGGTATTTGATTTTGTTGTAGACGGGGAGAATTATGGTGGGGGTCATGTTTTGCGTCTCAGTCGGTATAAAAATCTTGAACAGCGGATGCCGGCAATCCTGAAAAATGTCATTTTAGCCTTTCGTCCGGGAGATATCCCGGAATTCATAATTGCCTTATAATGCCGGTTGAACTCTGATTTTGTCCACTTTTCAAGCTCGGCGGGAATGGTTCCGTTTATGCTGTGAGTAACGATTTTGTCGGCAAGTTCGTTTTCGATGCAGTTGCGGAGTTTCACGTTGCCGCATTTTTCATACAACGCAATATGGGTGTTGAAAATCGTAAATGAATCGTTGTACAGCTTTTTCAGGTGTTCAGGATTCCTGTTCATGGTTGTACTGTTTTCATTTCTCCGGTAGTAATATCCGGTATACGGTGTGTACACGATTTTATTACATTTCATGCACCAGTATGGCATTATCAATATATCTTCAAAAAACATTTTTTCGGTGAACCTGATGTCTGAAAATATTTCTTTGCGGAACAGCTTTCCCCAGACATTGTTTAAATTCAACTCAAAACGGTAGTCGGTATATCGGATGATCAAGGATTCCCACCCGTCCATGACAATTTGTTCCTTCACTGCATGGGCGGATTTTTCATTCTTTTTATCGTCGGTTTCGATGAAGCCGCCGGCGACGCAATCTGCGCCGGACTGAATCAACAAATCTGAAAACGATGAAATTAGGTCGGCGGATATATAGTCATCACTGTCCACAAAAGAGATATAATCTCCCTTGCACACGTCGAGTCCGCGGTTTCTTGCCGCGCTGACACCGGAGTTTTTCTGATGAATAACCACAATACGGCTGTCTTTTTCGGCAAATTCATCACAGATTTTGCCGGAGCGGTCGGTACTCCCGTCGTCAACGAGAATGATTTCAAGATTGCCGTAGGTCTGCGAGATTATGCTCTCCACACACTCAGGAAGGTATTTTTCAACGTTGTATACCGGTACGATTACCGAGATAAGTGCCTGTTCCATGTCGTCCTCATTTCCTGTCTGTCAGATATTTCATGAGCACCCGTGCCGTCAGGGGTGAGCCGAGAAGCATGGTTTCGCATTTCAGCTTTGCCGGACCGGTAAGAGAGCCGACAGTTTTCATTGCTGCTTTCACGCGGCTGCTTTTTGCCACGCGGTCGGCGATTTTGCTTTTGTCTTTTAACGGAATCGCATAGCCCGCGGTCTGACCGATCGTGTTCAGTGCGAAAAACAGGGCAGTGTGACCGAGCTGTTCAGAGAAATCGAAGTCCGTGCGGTTCCCGAATTCCTCATGAAGCCGGTCAAGAAGCCGTTCGTAGTTGTCCCAGAGCGCCGTGTCGGATTTTTTTGTTGCCGAGCCGGTGTTCGCGACGAAATAATGATAAAAAGCCTTGTTTTTGAGATAATAAAACTTTTGCGCCCGGTACATAACGCAGGCACCGAAAAACAGATCTTCGGAAATGCGAATTCCGGCGGGGTAACGGAGGTTGTTCTCTCTTATCAGCTCCGACCGGATGAGCATGAGCCAGTTTGAAGTTGCCGGAGGGTATGTCAGGTCGGACTGCATTATCAGCTTCGGAAGGTATTCTGTTTCAAGCTTTGCGCGGTCATAGAAGCCTTCCGCAATGTTTTGGGAGAAGAGGGTGCTTTTGTCCGGGAAATCCTTCATGCAGTCGCACATGACAACGTCACAGCCGTGGCTGACGGCGGTTTCAAGCATGGTTCCGAACATTTCTGGCTCGGCAAAATCGTCCGAATCGACAAAAGCGAGGTACTTCCCGCGCGCCGCCGCAATTCCGGCATTCCGTGCGTCGGACACTCCCCCGTTCGCCTTATGCACCACCCGTATGCGCGCGTCCTCTGCGGCGAAGCGGTCGCACATTTGCGGGCAGCCGTCGGGCGAGCCGTCGTCAACGAGGATGATCTCAATGTCGGCAAGAGTCTGCGCCCGGAGCGACGCAACACAGCGCGGGAGGTATTTTTCAACGTTGTATACCGGGACGATTATGCTGACATCAACCCTCAATTACCCCCACCACCTTCCCGATCTCCCCGCGGTCGGAGTAGTCGCGGGAGAGGCAGCTTTCGCTCAGCTTTTTCATTTTCTCCGCGTCGTGCAGGAGGGCGGAGATGCCCTCTGCGCAGGCTTGAGGGTCGAGGGGGACGATTATGCCGTCAACGCCGTCGTCAAGCTGGCTTGCGGAGGTCGGATAGTCGGTTATGACGACCGGCTTGCCGAGGATCTGCGCCTCTCTCACCGCGACAGCCTTTCCCTCGTAGCGGGAGGGCTGGACGTATACGTCGCAGGCGTTCATGTACGGGTACGGGTCGGCGCGCTTGCCGAGGATGATCACACGGTTTTCCATGCCGTGGATGCCGATCTTCGCGCGGATAAGCTCCTCGCCGCCGCCGAAGCCGATTATGTACCACTTTATGTCGTTCCCGAGGTCAACAAGGTGTCTTGCGATCTCCGGGATGCTATCGAAATTCTTCGCCTCGCAGAACCTGCCGCAGGACAGGAGCTTTATCTTCCCGTCCATCTCGCCGGACACGTCCTTTGCCGTCGCGCATTTTCTGATGCCGTCGGGGGAGATTATGTTGTCCACCCGGATGAGCCGGTCGGAGAGCGACGGGAATTTTCTTGTGAATGCCGTGCTGACGTCGTCGGAGATGGAGGCGATTCTGTCGTATGCCGACCACATTGCAAGCTCCGATACGGTGTCAACGTCGATGTATGAGTAGTCGGTGTGGATCCACGCGATTTTTTTCTTCGCGCGGCACTTTTCGGCGACGTAATAGTGCGGGGTGAGGAAGCTTATCGCAAGGTCGTACTCCTCCGCGCTTATCTGCGGCATATACTTCACGGTGTACCTGTGGCTGTACTCAAGGGCGACCGCGCTGCCGTTTATCCCGTGTTCTTTTGAATATTTTGCCGCCGCACGCTTGCCGCGCCATCTGCCGTAGGCGACACGGAAGCACAGCTTTCTCAGCGCCCTGCCGATCGGAACCGCCATCGACGAATACGCCCGCTTTTCCGGCAGGAGATTTATTCCCTCGGGGATAAGACCCATCAGCTCCCCCTCATGGCGGAACAGGAACAGGTCAACCGAGTATTTTTCAGGGTCAAAGGCAGACAGAAGCCCCGCAAGCGCGCGCTCCGCCCCGCCGATCTCCATTGCGTGTGAGACGATCAGTATTTTTTTCATTGGATGCCTCCGAAACCAAAAGGCGAAAGGTGATTTTTTCGGCGGTGAGCCGGTGCGAGCAGTTCCTCTATTTGAGCTTTCTGAAACAATCCTTCCCGAACACCCGGTGAAAAGGTTTTGTCAGCATACTTCTGAAAACCGTTGCGCGGCTCATCCAGCTTTTTGAGTACCAGTGGATGGAGTACGTGTTATCCGTCCGGAGAAGTCTGCCGGTGGGGTCGTCGTAGGGGTTGAGGTACTCCGTCGGGAGTATGACCGCTCCGGCGACCGTCTGAAGCTGCCCGTTTTTTTCAAGCCCGAGGGGGACAAGGGCTTTTGTGTTAAGCACGGGGCAGGTGACCGTCGGGAAAGCGCCGTTTTCGTCGGGGAGAAGGGAGAGATACTGTTCTTCCATCGCCGCGACGGTTATATGCCCCGGCTCCGCGCCGAAGCCCTGACCGGTGTTGACGTTTTCGTCGTTTTCAAACCCGTAAAACGCGCCGTATTCAAGCAGCGGGTCAAAGGAGCGCACCGCCTCAACGTCGGTATCGAAATAGATCCCGCCGTAACGGTTAACGACATCAAGCCGCACGAAGTCGCTGAGAAACGCCCATTTGCGGTTTTTCATGCAGTATTCCGCGTAAGGATAAGCCGAAATGTCGAAATTGCTTTCGTTCCATTCGGTGATTTCATAGCCGGGGCAGTGCTTTTTCCAACTTGCAATACATTTCTCGGCAAGCCGCGGCTTCTTAGCACCGCCGAACCAGCAGTAGTGGATGTGTGTGGGGATCATTTGGGGCTCCGGTTTAATAATGGTGTGTGATACGTTTCAGTCGCAGAATCCGATATATCCCTCTGTGGCATTATCTTTATGATGAATCACGGCGGGATTTCCAATCACAACGGAATGATCCGGAACATCGGAATTGACAAATGCGTTCGGCGCGATCATTACATCGTTGCCAATATGTATATTGCCTATGACGGTTGTATTGATGCCGACGTAAACATAATCACCGAGTGTTGGCGAACCTTTTCGTTTTCCGCGGTTTTCTGCACCGATTGTGCAGCCTTTATACAGATTGCAGTAGTTGCCGATTACAACGTCGGTGCCGACGGTGATATTGTAAGGATGACCGAGATAAAGACCTTTTCCGCATTCTTTCGGACGTATTTCAAGACCGAATTTTCCGGATAGACGGAACAGTTTATATTTGCGCAGCGGAGAAGGATTTTTGCAATACTTCCGGTACCACCACATATAGCGCAGATTGTGCCTTAAAAGAATCCGGCAGTAGTCATAAAGACATCCGGAAAAATGTTTTCCGGTCATTCTCAGATAGTCGCATATAAAATCTTTATCTGCCATACTGTTTGCACGCCTTTCTTTTGATCAGCCCGGTCAGCAACCATCCGGCCGGGGTACATAATACAGTCAGGAATTTTCTCGGAGATTCTTTGATATAATTCCGGTTTTTCGCTATCACGCTGCTCGAACAATAATGCACGCAGTCAACGAAAAGCCTGTTCCGGCTTGTGGGGTAGGTCATGCAGACCTTTCGCCAGAAGGCAAAGCCGCGCGGGTTTGCGAGGTACTGCCGCCACATACTGTTTGACGAGCCGTCGGGCTGATATTCGACGCTGCACAATATCCGGTTGATTGCAGCCATTTTGTATTTCTGATCGACAAGCAGGTATTTATAGGCGAGAGCGACGTATTTTTCTCCGTCAAAAACCGGGTAGGGAGGGACGGATGTGATTATATCGGTGCGGTAGACCAGCTTTTTGTCTCCGCTCCCGCCGGAAGCGTAAAAGCCGGAAAGGGTGGTTTCGGTGACACCGTCGGGGAACCTTGTCCCGATGATATTGCCGGAAAAATCCGCGTCAAGTCCTATCAGCCCCGCGACGCCGGTGCTTTTTACCCGCTTCCATTCGGAGAGGATTATTTCAACCGCATTTTCGGCAAGGGCATCGTCGGAATCGATGCAGACATTAAGCTCTGTGTCGATATTTTCATATGCGGTGTTGTGTGCCGTGTGCATTCCGCCGTTTTCCTTGCGGATATAGCGGATCTCAAAGCCGTTATCCGAATTCATCCAGCCGCGGACAAGATCTTCCGTTCCGTCGGTCGAGCCGTCGTCGATTATCAGCCAGACAAAATCGCGGCTTTTCTGAGCGAGAAGGGAGGCATATGTCCGCGGAAGAGTGTGCGCGCGGTTGTAGGCGGGGGTGAAGATGGTCAGGGGTTTATTTGTCATTTTCTTTTCAGCCGTGACAGGTTATCGGTTCCTATAAGATTTCTTGCTGTTCCGACAAGATATCTGCGGCATCGGAAAACAAAATTGCAGCTGTTGTTGCTTTTGTCGTTCCAGCTTCCCTCAAAATGATGGATTGAGTATGTCTGCGCAGGAATCCTGTTCAAAATACGCAAGAAATTATTCGGTGAGAAGTATGCCTGAGGGTATATCCGGAAACCGAGTATATCCTGCTCCTTTCCGTTCGGCTTCAGACCGTTCTCCAAAAAAAATTTTGATATGAACGTCACGTTTGTGGTCATATCAAATGAGCCGTCTTCTTTGATAAAACTCCTTTCGGCATAAGCATCCAAAACTGTTTTTAAAAACGCATTGTTTTTTTCTGCTCCTATGACGGCGGTAATTATTGAGTCGTTTGATTCAAAGCCGGTAAATGCCTCGTTATTCAAAAAAGCGTCGAAAGACTTGAGCGTTTCGACGTCGGTATCAAGATATATTCCGCCGTACTCAAATAACACACGCAGTCTTATGTAATCGGAGACGAAAGCCCATTTATTTGCGGAGTATGCTTCACTGATATACTTGTTTGCGGTTATATCGGAATTGCTTTCGTTCCATTCGATGATGGTGTAATCAGGCATTGCTTTTTTCCAGCTTTGAATGCAGTTCTGAACAAGTTCTGACTTTTTTCCGTTGCCGAACCAGCAATAATGAAGCGTCTTTGGTATCATCTGCGTATCCTTTCAGTGCTTTTTCCGGGCATCGCAGCGATTGTTTTTTCCACCACCGCATACTTCCCGAAATCAAGCACATGCTCCCTCCCGGCAAGCCCCGTTTTTCTTCTTTCATCGCCGGTCATTGCGGCGAATTTTTTCATTGCGTCATAGAGCGATGCGGTATCTGCGGGGCGGCAGAGGAAGCCGGTTTTTCCGTCGATGACCGCCTCGCGGCAGCCGGGGATATCGGTGGTTATCAGGGGTCTGCCGGTCGATGCGCCCTCGAGGAGGACGTTTGACATTCCCTCGTGATACGACGGGAGGACGACGCAGTGGCAGCTTTCGTAGAGCGGGCGGACGTCCTCAAGAAAGCCGAGGTAGGTTATGACCCCGCTGTCGGACAGCTTCTTCACGCGGTCGGAATATGCGTCCTCAAAGAATCCGGCGACATCGAAATGAACCTTATCGCCGTACTCGCTCTTCAGCTTTTCGGCGGCGGCAAAAAGCTCGTTGACACCCTTTTCCTTCATGATCCTGCCGACGAAAAGAAAGCGGAGCCCGTTTTCCTCCGACGGATATTCGCGGTACGGGTAGAAATCGGTATCGACACCCGCGCCGGGAAGAAGTACGGTTCTGTCGGCGGCAACCACCCTCTTTTCCACGAACCGTTCAAGATTGCCGGAGTTTTCAAAAAACACGGTATCGGCTTTTTTCAGCGCATGACGGTACATCCCGGTCACGAGCGGTGCAAGAAGTCTGTTGCTGAACGCCGAGCCGAGCCCCTGGACATTGACGAAATAGGGAATTCCCGCCTGTGCGGCGGCGACCCCGCCGTAGATATTCGGCTTGATGGAATATGTAATGACCGCGTCGGGCTTTTCCGCGCCGATGATCCGGCGGTATTTCCGGAAAAGGGCATAATCCTTTGCCGGGTTTGCCCCTCTGCGGTCAACCTCTGTCTTTATCAGCCGGCAGCCTATCCCGGACAGCTCTTTTTCGCGTCCGACAAACGGGGTGGAGACGACAACCTCGCCGCGCGCAAGAAGCTCGGTAATAAGCTCCCTGCGGAACTGCCAGAGCATATATGAATGATTTGTGATTATAAGATATTTCATGGCAGGATGCTTTCGGAAGTAAGTGAGGCACAGTGCCGGAATTACGGGACGGAACGCCGTACCGCTTGTCAGATGCCGCGGATTACGGCTTTTCTCCGGAATTATCAGGCAATGCCCCGCTGTCGTTTTTCTCTTTGTCAAGCGTTCCGGTGCCGCCCTCGACGACTCCCCTGTGGCGGAGGACTGCGGATACGGTTCCGAGAATGCAGCTTATATCGGTTTTCAGGCTGACAGACCTTGCATATTCTCCGTCAAGACGGGCTTTTTCGGGTATCGGAAGCTCGTCCCTGCCGTTTATCTGGGCAAGCCCCGTAAGGCCGGGACGGATGTCGTTTGCGCCGTATTTGTCGCGCTCTTCTATGAGGTCGTACTGGTTCCACAGTGCCGGACGCGGTCCGACGATCGCCATCTGACCGGCGATTATGTTGAACAGCTGCGGAAGCTCGTCAAGCGAGGTTTTGCGTAAGAATCTGCCGACGCGGGTGATGTAATGATCGGGGTCGGAAAGGAGGTGGGTCGGCGTGTCGTGCGGGGTCTTTGTTTTCATTGTCCGGAATTTCAGGATCGGGAAGAGCTTTTTGCCCTTTCCGACGCGCTTCTGGACGAAAAACACGCTTCCCCTGTCGTCGATGACGATGAGCAGGGAAAGAATCAGCCACACCGGGATGAGCATGACCGCCGCGATGAACGCGATGATCAGGTCGGCGGCGCGTTTTATGAAGTGTTTATACATTCACCGGAATGTCCTTTGAAAAATAAGTATACATTATTATAACTCACGGCATCGGATTTGTCAACAGACCGTGTGTTTTTTCAGCCCTTTTTGCTCCGATTTTACATTATGACAAAAACTGCGGGCAAAACGGTTTTTTTATTTTCCCGGATTTTATAAAAAGGTGTTGAAAATCACGCCGTCATGGTGTATAATGATTGCAAAGATTTTTTCGAGGCGTGGAAAATGCGCCGACCGTAATAAAAGGAGATTATCAATTATGGGAAAACTGCACGTTATCGACCATCCGCTTATTCAGCACAAACTGACTATCATGCGCGACAAGAGGACGGGACCGAAGGATTTCAGAGAGCTTCTTGAGGAAATAACCGTTCTTATGGGCTATGAGGTGACAAGGGATTTCCCTCTCGACGACTATGAGATCGAGACTCCTATGACAAAAATGACCGCAAAGCGCATTTCCGGCAAAAAGGTCGCCATCGTTCCGATCCTCCGCGCCGGTCTCGGCATGGTTGACGGACTTCTCAGCCTGATCCCCGTCGCAAAGGTCGGGCATATCGGACTTTACCGCGACCCTGAGACGCACACTCCCGTTGTTTACTACTGCAAGCTCCCGTTTGACATCGAAAAGCGCACGATCATCGTCTGCGACCCGATGCTTGCAACCGGCGGAAGCTCCTCCGATGCGATTTCCATGCTGAAGGAAAAGGGCTGCAAGGACATCCGCCTTGTCTGCCTTGTTTCGGCTCCCGAGGGAGTGGCAAAGGTTCAGGCTGACCATCCCGACGTTGATATCTACACAGCCGCGCTTGACGAAAGGCTCAACGACAACTGCTACATCCTTCCCGGTCTCGGCGACGCAGGGGACAGGCTGTTCGGTACCAAGTAATATCCGACTTTTCATCCGAATCATTGCGATAATTGCCGGCCCGCGGTAGGTATGCAGGTACGGCAGTTATTGCGTTAACGGGGCAAAGACGAACGGAGGCGAAAAACCGGTGACACCCGAGGAAAAAACCGTTTCTTATCTCACGGAAAAGGGGCTGACTCTTTTCACGGCAGAATCCTGCACCGGGGGGCTTGTCTGCAAGAGGATAACCGACGTGCCCGGCGCGTCGAGGGTGCTTAAGGGCGGGGTGGTTTCGTACACGAACGGGATCAAGACAGATCTGCTCGGCGTTCTGCCGGAAACGATTGCGCGGCACACCGAGGTCTCGGAGCAGTGCGCGGCGGAAATGGCGCAGGGGGCAAGAAAAGTGTCCGGCGCCGACATCGGAGTCTCCGCGACCGGCTACGCAAGCGGCGGCGCCGGAGTTCCGGAGAGAATGACCGGGGTGGTCTTTATCGGGTATTCCGACAGAAACGGAACAAAAGTGAAAAAACTGCGTCTTAACGGAAGCCGCAGCGAGGTAAGAGAAGCTGCGGCAGATGAGATCTTCCGGATGATAACCGGATGCTCATCGGAAAGGAATGAAAATGAACAATAACAGCCGAACTATTTCTTCAGTCCGAAAAAGGGAACAGCCGTGGGAAAATTCCGTCCCGCTGATGCTGTATTTCCCGCTTTCGATGTTCTTCTGCGAGCTTGTTGCGCGCCTTTCGACCTTCGGCGGGCTTAAGGCAGGGCAGTTTTTCCTTATACTTCTGACATCGCTTGCCGGCGGATTTCTTGTGTCGGCGGTGCTTTCGCTTATCAGGAACAGAACCGCGCTGAGGATAGTCATAATAGCTCTTTCATTTATTTTTGCGCTTGTCTGCTCGTCGCAGATCGTGTATTTCGATATTTTCGGAAACTATTACAACTGGGCTGACTTCGGCATGGCGGGAGAGGCGGCGATAAACTTCAAAGATCAGCTGATGAACGGGATTTTCAATAAGCTGTTCCCACTGTTCCTTGAATTTCTTCCCACGATCCTTCTTGCTGTCTTCAACAAGCGGCTGACCTTCTATCCGCTGAAGCGGGTGCCGTATGTCTTTTCGCTGCTGCTGCTTGCTCTGTCGGCGGTGTCGTTCACGGTATTTTCCTTCGGAGCCTGTGCCGACCGGTCGTATCAGGGGACGCTTTACAGCTACCTGTTCCCCGACAGCGGCGACACATACATGAATTTCGGCGTTCTTACCGCGTCGAGGCTCAATATCGAGCAGCTGATCTTCGGGAAACGCTCCGGCGGGCTTCCCCCGGACGGCCCCCACACCAACCCTTCAAATCCGTTTGATACAAGCGGGAAAGACAACAGCGACAGTACGGGCGGCGGAGGCAATTCCTCCGGCGGAAGCGATACCGACGAACCCAAGCCGCCTGTTGTATACGGCGACAACATTCTTGAGATAGATTTCGATGAGCTTATCAACAACGAGAGCAACGCAAGCATAAAAAAGCTCCACGAGTATTTCAAAAACGTTACCCCGACAAAGAAAAACGAATATACCGGAATGTTTGAGGGGAAGAACCTGATATTCCTTACCCTTGAGGGATTCTCTGGAAAGGTGATAAGCAAGGAGCTTACACCGACGCTATATAAGATGTCGACCGAGGGCTTTGTATTCAACAATTACTACTGCTCTGTCTGGGCAGGCAGCACCCTGACCGGCGAATACGCAAACCTGACCGGAAATATGTACATGACGACCTCCTGTCTGAAGGGCAAAAACTCCGGAAACTATCAGCCGTTTGTCCTCGGCAATCAGTTCAGGTCACTCGGCTACAAGACGATGTTCTTCCACGGTCACACCTACAATTACGCCTACGGACGCGAAAAGTGGGGACCGAACTTCGGATATGAGTATTACGGGGTCGGAAACGGGCTTGAGAACTTCACGGACAAGGACGGCAACAAGCTCAACACAAAGCTGTGGCCGAAATCCGACCATGAGGTGGCAAAGGTCACGGTCGGTCAGTATATCAACAACCAGCCCTTCCACATCTATTACATGACTATAAGCGGCCATGCGAACTACAACTTCCTCGGCGGAAACAGAATGTGTACAAAGCACAAAGCCGAGGTACAGAACCTGCCGTACAAATACACCGCGACAAAGGCATACATCGCGTGCCAGCTTGAGGTTGAGCTTATGGTGAAGGAGCTTATCGACAGGCTCGATGAGGCTGGAATCCTTGACAACACCGTGTTTGTGCTTGCTCCCGATCACTTCCCTTACGGGATAAACGACGACACCAAGACGGAGGGGTACAGCAAAGAGGACGCCCTCGGCGATCTTTACGGCTTGTCTCCCAATGATATTTTCCACAATCTTGACCTTTACAGGAACTCCCTGATAATCTGGTCGTCAAGCATGAAGGAGCCGGTCGTTGTCGACACTCCGTGCTCGGCAATTGACATTCTTCCGACGGTTTCAAACCTGTTCGGACTGAAATACGACTCAAGGCTCATGACCGGGGTCGATGTTATGTCCGGAACCGACCCGTTTGTGATAATCAAGTGCCTGAACGACGGAAATGCCAGGTGCTGGGTCAATAAATACGGCTCGTATGTCCCGAACCGCGGATTTATCCCCGCCGAGGGCTACAGTGCCGACGAGGACGCAATCAAGGAATACGTCAAAGGTATGAACAGCCTGCTGAAAACCAAGCTCAGCTATGCCACCTCAATAGTCGACTATAACTATTACAATTATCTCAAAAATTACCTGAAATAATCACTGAAATCAAGGAACCATCAAATGAAAATTGTCATCAAGGTCGGGACATCAACGCTTGCCTACCCGAACGGCAGTCTCAACATCAGAAGAACAGAGGAGCTCTGCAAGGTCATGAGCGATCTCAAGAACGCGGGTCATGAGATAATCCTCGTATCCTCCGGCGCTATCGGAATGGGCGTGGGAAAGCTGGCGCTCAAGGGAAAGCCGACTGATATGCCGACGAAACAGGCGGCGGCTGCCGTCGGTCAGTGCGAGCTTATGTATGTGTACGACAAGCTGTTCTCGGAATACAGCCATACGGTAGCGCAGATACTTCTGACGGCTTCCGACGTGAGGCACGACGAGAGGCACGGAAACTTCACGAATACCATGAACCGTCTGCTTGAGCTCGGAGTGCTTCCGATAATCAACGAAAACGACACGGTTTCGACCGAGGAGATAAGCATCGGAGACAACGACACGCTTGCCGCGATAGTTGCTGTCAGCGTCAATGCCGATCTTCTGATACTTCTCTCGGACATCGACGGGCTTTACGACGGCGATCCGAGGAAAAAAGCCGACGCAAAGCTGATCCCGGTCGTGAGGAGGCTTTCCGACGTCATGAATTTTGCCGGAGAGCCGGGAAGCGCTCTCGGGACCGGCGGTATGAGGACAAAGCTCCACGCGGCGGAGATCTGCAGTGAAGCCGGGTGCGATACGGTCATCGCAAACGGCGCTGAGCCGATGAACCTTTACGACATCGCATCGGGGAAGCCGGTCGGGACAAGATTCATTGCCGAAGGCAGACGGGGATAACCATGACAACGAAAGAAATACTTGAAAAAGCGGTAAAGGCAAAGACGGGGCTGGGGCTTCTGTCGCCGGATGAGAAGAACCGCGCGCTTAATGCGATGGCTGACGCGATACTTGAGGCTGAGGCTGATATTCTTGCCGCAAACGCAGAGGACGTTGAGGCGGCGAGAGGGAAAATATCAGGCGTCATGATCGACCGTCTGGCGCTCAATCACTCAAGGATCGCCGGGATGGCAGAGGGGATACGCGAGGTCGCAGCTCTTCCCGATCCTGTCGGAAGGGTGCTTTCGGCTCATGTGCTTGAAAACGGGCTTGAGATATCGAAGATATCGGTTCCGCTCGGCGTGGTTGCGATAATCTACGAAAGCCGTCCTAATGTTACCTCCGATGCGGCGGCGCTCTGCCTGAAGAGCGGGAACGTCTGCGTGCTGAGAGGCGGGAAGGAAGCCTTCCGTTCGTCGTCGGAGACGGTGAAAGCCATGCGCTCCGGACTTGAAAGGGTAGGCTTTGACCCGGATTTCGTCAATATCGTCACCGACATTTCAAGAAACAGCGCGAACGAGCTTATGACTGCGGTGGGCTATGTCGATCTTCTCATTCCGAGAGGCGGCGCGGGGCTGATAAAAGCCTGCACCGAGAATGCAAAGGTCCCCTGCATTGAGACGGGAACCGGAATATGCCACATTTACGTTGATAAGACGGCAGACCCGGGAAAGGCGCTTGCGATAATCGAAAACGCAAAGACTCAGCGCCCGTCGGTATGCAATGCCTGCGAGGTCTGCCTTGTCAGCCGGGATATTGCACCGTCGTTTCTGCCGATGCTGAAGAAGCGTCTGGCTGACGACAGAGCCGCGCGGGGAGAGGTGCCGGTTGAGCTTCGTCTCTGCAGTGAAGCCGCGAAGATAATTGACGGAACCCCTGCCGGGGAGCGCGATTTTGACACGGAATTTCTTGACTATATATTGGCTGTCAAGGTGGTTTCCGGGGTGAAGGAGGCGACGGAACACATTTCCGCGCACTCCACTCATCACAGCGACGCGATCATCACCGAAAGCGAAGAAAACGCCGGACTTTTCACAAGGACGGTGGACAGCGCGGCGGTCTATGTCAATGCCTCGACCCGTTTCACCGACGGCGGGCAGTTCGGTCTCGGTTGTGAAATGGGGATCTCGACGCAGAAGCTCCACGCAAGAGGTCCGATGGGGCTTGAGGAGCTTAACTCGTACAAATACGTGATCCGCGGGAACGGACAGACAAGGAAATGAGGGCAACGGAATGAAATACGGATTCATAGGTTGCGGAAACATGGGCGGCGCGCTTGCAGGAGCGGCGGCAAAGGCGGTTCCCGCTGATGAAATACTTGTCTCCGACAGGGACGGGGCAAAGACGGCGGCATTTTCGGCTGAGACCGGTGCGTCTGTCGGAAGTGCGGCTCAGGTCGCAGAAAAATGCGGTTACATTTTTCTCGGAGTGAAGCCGCAGATGCTTGCGGATATGTTTTCGGAGATAAGGCCGGTGCTCGAGAAGCGGAGCGGAAGGTTCGTTCTTGTTTCGATGGCGGCGGGAGTCAAGATATCAAGGATAAAAGAGCTTGCCGGAGCCGATTATCCGGTCATAAGGATAATGCCGAACATCCCGGCGGCAGTCGGAGAGGGAATGATACTTTACTGCACCGACGGGGTGACCGCGGATGAGACGGAGGAGTTCCTTTCTCTCATGAGCCGCGCGGGTAAGCTCTGTCAGCTTGAGGAAAAGCTGATCGATGCGGGAAGCGCCGTTTCGGGATGCGGTCCGGCTTATGCCTTCATGTTCATCGAGGCGCTTGCCGACGGCGGCGTTCAGTGCGGGCTTCCGCGCGACAAGGCGATCCTTCTTGCCGCGCAGACTCTTCTCGGTTCGGCAAAGACGGTCATCGAAAACGGCACTCACCCCGGAGTTCTGAAGGACGCGGTGTGCAGTCCCGGAGGAACGACAATTGCCGGAGTCCATGCCCTTGAAAAATCCGCATTCAGAGGTGCGGCGGCGGATGCCGTGCTTGCCGGGTATGAGAGGACGCTGGAGCTGGGTAAATAAGACGGAAAACAAAGTCTCTTCGGGGCTTTGTTTTTTTGATACGGTGCGGAATTCTGTCGGATTCTTCAATAAAATCACCGCTTTTCGCGGAAGAACGGCGGCATGACTTCCGCAGGGCGGGCTCTGCCGCTTTTTTCGCGTGAACACCCTATTGCAAAAAATTCCGGTCGGTGATATAATCATATTATCGGAATATAACGGCGGCACCGCGGTTTTTCGGCTGATGCCCCGGAGAAACAGGAGGAAATGAAAATGGGTACACTTATCTGCGCGAAATGCCGTGCGATACCGGTTGACGGCGTATGCCCGCTGTGCGGGAAAAATAAGAAATTCATTGAAGCCGGCGATAACGACGAGGTTTATCTCACGTCCTGCGAGTACATATGGTCGCGGATGGTAGAGGATGCGCTTGACGGTGCCGGGATAAGATACCGCCGGCACGGCACGCGCGGCTCCGGTGTCATTGCCAGC
>UMLQ01004624.1_pt1 | contig 15488 bp, 10 predicted proteins | sample 1966631 | NCBI WGS metagenome assembly UMLQ01 (sample SAMEA4836206, study PRJEB28245) | human gut metagenome | biome: gut microbiome; material: fecal sample | place: Denmark | collected 2008 | reverse complement strand
GGTGTGGTTTCGGGAGGTGAGGGCAATGCCTCGGAAGAATCAGAAGTTGTTTCGGTAGTCTCTGTCGCCCCGTGAATATCTGTTTCTGTTTGAGACATAGATTCCGATTCCACGGGAGGCGGAAGCAGGCTTGTAACGGGGAGTGTTGTCGATTCAGCAGTCGTAAGCCGTTCGGAGGAGGTTGCCCCTTCCGTACTGCTTTCAACGGGATTTCCTTCCCGTGAACAAGCTGATAATCCAACAGCCAATATAACAAGTGACAAAATAAAAGATATAAAACGATTCATAAGAACATCTCCTTTCCGTTTAGTTAATTATAAAAGTTTTTCTGCTCTTTGTAAACGGTCATTTCTTCGATGAGCGGTATATTTTCTGCTTTTTCTATGATATAAGACTTACAATCTTGAAAAAAGCGCCATTACCACTCGAAAAATAATCTGCATTGCCAATAACGCCACGCGATATGAATTGTCTGCAAGTGTGCGAAGAACAACTTATGAAACTACCTACCGTTCGTAGCTTTTTTGCGATGGTTTATTTCGTTATGGATAATACGCACAAGATAGGCGATGCGGATGCAATTCTCCGAAAATTATTGCGTAAAATAGTACCGCGTATCAAAGAAATTGCCGTTTACAAATATCCGTTTTATTGATACAATGAATAAAACATGTGTAAAAGGAAGCAGGGTGCACACAATGCCGTTGTTCTTGTCCCTTTCACAGACTGAATCCCAAGGAGCTTTGTCATGAAGGATATTTTACCGATCAAGGAAGGAAAACGACTTGAACTTCTTCACTTCCCCGATCCGCTTTGTGCTTTTGTTTATCGTAACTGGGGGATTATTACTCCCAAGACGATGGCGCGAGTGGTGGAATGCCGCGAGGAGGATATTTGTCGTCTTGCTTTAGAGATGGGACTTCTTCCGCGGGAGGTAGATCCCAGTTGGCTGAGATACGGTTATTTGACGGTGATTCGCTCCAACTGGCACCTTCTCGATTATGAGCAGTTATGTCTGTTATTAGATTGCTCGGAAGAGAAGCTGACCTTCATTATCAAGGAAGAGGACTTTTTTGGGGAGAAACTCGGAGGGTATAAGCCCAACAGCTTCAAGCCTGAAACGGGAAAGCTGTTGTGGCATGACTTTGATCGTTCCTCGCTGTCATTGATTCGCGAAGCGACGGAGGAGTTTTATGCAAAGCTTCCTCCCGAGACGATACATCCTTTTGATTTTGAAGCGTCCTTCCGTTGGGTAGGTGAGGCGGCACCGAGAACGGCTACCAAAGAGCGTTTTTGTGACCGAATCGTTTATCCTTATTGTGCCCTGTACGGAGATACTTTCTTGGCGGATATGGACTTTTCGTTTTCGGATGCGCTACTGCGTGCCTATCAGGCGGTGGGCGTGACGGGGATCTGGTGTCAGGCGGTATTGTACGCCTTGGCGCCCTTCCCCTTTGATCCTTCGCTTTCGGAGCGTTGGGAGGAAAGGCTTACTAATATGAGGGCGCTGACCGAGCGGATGGCGAAATACGGGCTCAAGCTGTATTTGTATCTTAACGAGCCGCGCAGTATGCCACTTTCCTTCTTTGAGAAGTATCCAGATCTCAAAGGATCTGTTCATGGCGATTATGCTTCTCTTTGTACCTCGACACCGGCGGTGCAGCAGTATTTGAGGGATGCGGTAGCAACAATCACCCGTTCCGTTCCGCTGCTCGGTGGATTTTTTACCATTGTTGCATCGGAAAATCGAACCAATTGTTATTCGCATAGCGAGGACGGGCAGACCGATTGTCCCCGTTGTCGTCAACGAAGACGTGCCGATGTGCTGGCAGAGGTCAATGCGCTGATTCGTGAGGGGGCATGAAGAGGCTCTGCAGAAGCGGATGAACGACGAGGAAAAAGAGATCCTCGAAAAGTTTACCGAATGCACCGACGAGCTGCACGGTATCGCCGAGCGTGAGGCATTCGTGCGAGGGTTTACGCTCGGGGCAAGGATCATCATTGAGGTGATGAACACGGAGCTTGCATAACAATCCGCTAAACAAAAAAAGCATGAAAGGAATCGAACAATGGAAAACGAATTCGAAAACGCCCTCAGCCGTCTTGAGCAGTTAAAAAAATTACATTAGCTATATCTTGATCATTTCTGCTTTTTGTATTTAATTCTTAAAACATCAGCCGATTATATTAGCACTCCATTGCAATGATTTACCTCACGCTGAATGATCTGCGCTGAGAGAGTGTCCAGCAGATTCTGTGCGACCTGTAGATCTTCCTTTGTGGCGATTTTTTGATTTTCTTGCGAGGAAAATCGGATTGTGCATGAGTTCTTTTACCATATCTGAAAGAGGGAACATTACGTGTCATTAATAAAAAATGCGTAATTGGTCTTTTGATAAGTTCTTGGGGACATGCCAGTATGATACTTAAAGAATTGTCGAAATTGCGTATATGATGTGAATCCGGAAGCTATTGCAATTTCATTTAATGACATGCGAGAATCTAACAGCATTTTTTTGATTTGTGATATTTTTGTTTCGATTATGATTGTATTTAGGTTGCTTCCATAGTGCTTTTTGCACAGTCTTGATAAATAATCGGCATTATATTTAAATTGTGATGCCACTTCATTCGCTGACAAAATGCGTGACGAATTCAGCACAACCCAATCATATACACGTTGAGCAATGGGTTTTTCCGTTTGGTTTTCTGAAAGGTACTGTTGAGACAATTCAAACAACAATAAATATAATAGTCGGTCATTTACTTCTTTGCCTGAAGCGAGACCGCTGTAATGGAGCAATAGATTACACAAAATACTAATATTGTTAGGATCAGAAGCGGAAAAGTGTTTCTCAAGAACATCACAGTCATTTATGTCGAAATTCTTAATGTGAATCCACCAGAACGACACGGCTTCATGGGAGGTTTCATATCCGCGATGAATGATTCCCGGCTCAAGAAACAAAACATCGCCCGGAATAAGTGAATAACGAATATTGCTTTCTTCAATCATGATCGTTCCATGGTCGACAATAATAAGCTCAGTTTCGTCAATAGCAATTTCGGGATGAATCCAGCGACGTTGTGAGACGAATTTGCCGGCGCTAAGGAAGGTGGCTTTTTCGAACATGACGGATATTTCTCCTTTTCTACGATAGTTATATATTGAAATGATGAGGGTTGTTGTTTATAATAAATATATAAGCCACAAAAAGAATGGTGCGATGGTGTTAGAACTGCTTAAATATCTCGTCGTTTTATCATGCTAAAAGCATAACAACGAGAAAAATCTTACTTTTGATTATAGCATAAAGCATCACAGATTTCAAGTAAAACATTAAAAAAGATTGAGAAAGGCGCTTGTGAAATGTCGGCTAAAATGGTTACATTTGACAATGTTGAAATAACGGGGGGCTTTTGGAAAAAACGACAAGCCATTAACAGAAAAACAACCGTATACGCGGTATATGAACAATTCAAAAAAACGGGGCGGTTTGATGCCTTTAAGCTGAAATGGCGAGAGGGAATGCCTCAGAAGCCGGATATTTATTGGGATTCTGATGTGGCGAAATGGATTGAAGCCGTTGCCTATTTCTGCCAAAAAAGAAGAGATCCCGAGCTGGAAGCCATTGTCGACGAGGTAGTGGATGATATCGAACGTGGGCGTATGGCTGATGGGTATTATAACAGCTATTACAATTGTGTGTGCCCTGAAAAGCGTTTTACCAATCGCGATAACCACGAGTTATATTGCGCCGGTCATCTTTTGGAAGCGGCAATTGCTTATGATAAAGCAACGGGAAAAGGTAAGTTTTTGAACTTGATGATAGATTACATGGTGCTGATTGAACGTCTGTTTATGATTGAACAATCTGTGCCATTCAAATCGCCGGGACATGAGGAAATTGAATTAGCCCTTGTCAAATTGTTCGATTACACCGGTGATATTCGGTGGTTGAATTTATCAATGTGGTTCATTGAACATCGTGATTCTTCTGATGTGGCGGATGACTATCCGTATGGAGCCGCTCATACGCAAAGCCATATGAAGCCTCGAAATATGGAAACCGCGGAAGGACATGCTGTTCGTGCTGTGTATCTATACAGTGCGATGGCGGACTTAGCTCTGCGTTGCAAAGATGAGAACCTTGCCGCAACATGTGAAAAACTGTTTAACAGTATTTCTAATAAGAAAATGTACATAACCGGAGGCATTGGATCTTCGTTTATTGCAGGAGAAGCGTTTGAGGAAGATTATCGGTTGCCAAATGATACCTCATATGCCGAAACTTGTGCCGCAATTGGTCTTGCCCTTTTTGCACGACGCATGAGCTGTCTCTTTATTGACGGCAAGTATGCTGATGTTGTTGAGCGTGTAATCTATAACGGATTTTTGTCCGGAAGTTCACTGGATGGCAAAGCGTTTTTTTACGAGAATCCTCAGGAAATTGATCTCGTTCAGCGCGAACTTTTGAAAACAGCCATCGGACGTCCCAAAGATCTTCACCTTTCACGGACACAACGAGCAGAGTATTTTGATTGTTCCTGTTGCCCGCCGAACATTCTTCGTTTCCTATCATCGATTGGTGACCTTATTTATAACACGCAAAACAATACGGTTTTTGTCAACCAATACATCAGTTCGGTTGTCAGAACGAATGATATGATCATAACGCAGAAAACCAATTATCCGATTGACGGTAGGATTGCATTTCAAATTGACGGTGGTAACTCTACGATGCTTGCTTTTCGAATTCCCGGTTGGTGTCACGATTGGGAATTGACAAGAAATGGCAAGAAAATCGATGGCAAGACCCAAAATGGCTATGTATATACCGCAGTGAATGATGGAGATGAATTGATACTGGATTTAACCATGAAAGTTAGATTTGTCAACTCCAATCCTCGTGTTATTCAAAACCGCGGATTGTCTGCTGTTTGCTACGGACCATTGGTCATGTGTCTTGAGGGCATTGATAACGGCGGTTGGCTGGGTAACGTTCATTTGTTGCGGGACGTTGATGGCACGGTGGTAACATATGATGACGAATTGGATGTACTGTCAATTTCTATGCCTGCGGTTCGCGTTAAAACCGATTCTCTCTATTATGACGAGTGCTTGCGCGAGTCGTTTATTGCTAAACTAATCCCATACTATGCATTTGCTAACAGAGGCGAATCTGATATGCGTATATGGGTGAAGATTGAATAACAACATGATTGGCCAAGGGTCATGTAGAGAGGGGAGATGCCAATGCATTGATGCAAGATACAGATCATGCTGTGTCGAAGAGACAATTTGAAAACAGCGTTGAAAAAGCGAATATCCTCGCAAACGATTCGTTCCTCGGTTTATGCTTGGCGACTGAGACGGATTAAATACTAATGTATTTTAAGGAGAACAATCATGAAAAAAATTATGGCAGTAGCGCTTTCTTTGCTGATGCTTATGACAGCGCTGCAAATTGCTTCGTTTGCCGCAGACTATGTGGATGGTCGTCCCAACCACCTGAAGTTAAACAGCGGTGTTACGGTTTTTGAAGGACTCGCAGACGGAAGCAATCCGAAGAGCCTGGCCGTAACCTTTGGAGACGGCGGTAACGCAACGGTGACGAATGACAACGTGGGATGTGCCACGGTGACCGCGGACAACACCCTCAAGCTGACATACCACGAACTGTGGGAGGGCTATGGCGTGTTCTATGGCGCAGGCCTTGGCTTCCCGGAGACCGGTGAGGGCTACGATTACGCTTACGTTCGTGCCGCTTATAAGGCGAATAACGCTGTTGAAACCTCCTTCATTATCGAAGCCGGCGACAACAGACACTTTATTGCCGAGCGTGTTACCAATACCAACGGTAAGTTCGTGCTTTCCGATACGACCGCTCTTTGCGCAGACATGGTAAATCGTATGAGTCATGGCATTGGCGCTTTCCTGTATTTCTCCACCAATCAGACGAATGATGAATACGAGATCAAGGCACTCTATTTCTTCCAGACTCGTGAAGAGGCAGACGCATTCGAGATGCCCGTTGAAAAGTATAACGACAACCGTCCTTGGTACTTCAAGGATGCTGCCGACGGCGGTCAGGTAACGATTGCCGGAGAGCCGGATGTATCAACGGGTGATTCTTCTAAGGTGCATATCGTTACCTTTGGTGAGGGCGGAAATGCTACGCTCGGAACTGACACCAATTCCGGTAAAACTACCATTACGGCTGACAACACCTTGAAGCTGGAGTACAACAGCTGGGGCGGCGGTTATGCCTCCTACATGGCTAATTTCACCTATGGCATTCCCAGCGCTTCCTATCGCTTCGTTCGTATTGAGTATAAGGCAACCGATACGGTTACGGACACGGCCATCATTATCGAAAATAACAGTACCAGCTACCGCAATTATCTGCAGCAGAAGGTTGTTGATACGAATGGCGAATTCGTGCTTTCTGATGTTGCCGTTATTGCCGGTGATATTCCGGAACGTCTTGTAGACAGTGCTCCGAATAACATTTATTTCAGCAATATGAACGAGGGCGGCGAATACGAGATCAAGGCAATCTATTTCTTTGAGACTCGTGAGGCGGCTGAAAACTTTACTCTTGGTAATGAAGGGAAAAATCCCTCCACAAGTGATATGACGGTGTTGACCGCTATGTCTGCTGTGCTTGTCCTTGGTGTAGCGATTGTCTTTAAAAAGAAGGCATTTGTAAGATGATTTGACAGTTCTTCCGGCGTTCCTGAAGATGTGTCTTCAAGTTCGCCGGAAGACACCTATAGAAAGGAAACGATTGAACATGAAAAGAATTTGTGTTTTATTAGCGATTCTCGCATTAGCATTGTCTCTTGGTCTGTCAATGATGGCAGCTTCAGATGATGCGTATATTATTCAGTTTCCGTACGATGAATGGGAAGACCCAACGGATGGTGATCCTGCAGCATTGCCCATTATCATGACGTTTGGCGAAGACGGTAATGCTAAGGTGCTTGATGAAACCAATTCGTATTTCGGAAATGCGGCGGTATCCGATGGTGTAGTCCGTATTACCTATTCCGAGGAAACCAACCTGTTTGTCAATTATATGGCAAAGCTGAAGTTTAATAGCGTTGAAAAAAATAATAGCGCAAGATTTGTTCGAGTGTTGTATTGTGCCCAAAATCCCAGCGGTGTTGAAAATGCTTCGATTATGATGGAAGATGACAGCGCAGGAAAAAGAGTGTTGATTCAGGAGAAGGTCGCGGATACTGCCGGACATTACGTTTTATCCGACATCGCGGTGCTTTCGCCGGCAATCACAAGCCGTTTTATGGATTGTGTTCATAGCTCGATATATTTCACCACGTCCAAACCCGGAGGCGAGTATATTATTAAAGCGATATACTTCTTTGAAACTCGCGAAGGTGCCGAAAATTACGAGTATAATCTTGATCCGAACGAAACTGCAGACATTACGACCGTGGAGCCTGAAGATGTACCGACGACGGATACAACCGCGACTCCGGATGTGGACACCGGTTCCGTAACAACGGAGGCAGGAACGGATGTGATTACCAGCGACAACACGACTGATGCCACTACGCCTGCTGCGAAGGATAATAAAGGAACGGTAATAGCCGTTGTTTGTGCATTGGTAGCCGTTGTTATCGTTGTTGTCGTGGTTACTGTTGTTGTAAAAAAACGAAAATAATTTGACTTGGGATAATTATTAGCGAGAACCGAGATCCAAGCATCGAACATCATGAGTGTATGCATGGTGTTCGGAATATGTGGGATAATGTGTTTTTGCGAATATATCAAGAAGAGCTAAAGCGTCTGAAAAAATTGACAAGAACAGAATATTTGTGTGTCAAGAAACTACGCAAGAAAAGATGGGCCGCTTAACTATAGCGTGTGAAGTAAAGTTGAACGGCCCTGTTTTTCCCAAAAAGGCTTTTCCATGCGCGCTATCCTTGTTGCTATATTTTTAAGTATTTGCCGTGAAAGTTTTTCGAAAAGCCTTTGGCTTGATGAGATTAAATTATAACAATAACATTTGCTTTTATTGGAAAGAGGTAAAATTCAAATGAAAAAATGGTGTTTTTTGATAACAATTCTTTTGGTTTTTTCAATGTTATCAATTTTTGTGTCTGCTGAAACAAGTACAATTAAACAAGGAACGCCTGTAATCGATGGCGCTCTTGATGATGCTTATGCATCATCGTTAATGCTCGAGATTGGAACGGGCGAAAATGCCTATGGAGATACAGGGTGCTATGCTTGGGAAGGGGCAACGGCTAAGGTGTATTTCCTGTATGATGATAAATATGTTTATATTTGCGCCGTTGTTAAGGATAATGATGTATTGGCTGCTCCGGAAGATTATGTTTTAAACAATTCCAATCCTACGGATAACGATGTTCTCGAATTCCGTCATTCGTTTGACGGTGGTGTTACTGTTGAAAAGGTTGGAATCGACGCACACGGCGTGAGAGCGTATATTATGAAGAATACGTATCACGAGGAACTGATTCAATATGAGACCAAGATTCTTGATGACGGATATGTAGTGGAGTGCGGTCTTCCTTGGAAGAAAGCTGGCTTTGATTTAATGGCAGAAGGTCGATTTGGTTTTAAAATTCAGTTCAATGACTTGACACCCAATGAAAACAACCCTGTTTTGTATTTTGCTCCGGATTATGAGGGAGAAGGTCCCAAGGGTTTGGTGTATTATAATCTTGACGGTGTAGAGATCCCCGCCGATACGGAAACGACGGATACTGAGATCCCTGAAAACTCGGAAACAACGGTGCAGAATGAAACGACAGAAGATACGACCGATAATGTTGATACGACAAACGAGATAACAGATACAGCAAATACAACGAATGCACCGGGGCAGACAAATGCCGATTCTTCTGATAATGTGGGAGATACTTCAGCCCTGCCGGTATGGCCTATTATCGTAGCTGTCGTTTTGGTGGGCGGAGCTGTATTGGTTTTCTGCTTGAAGAAAGCAAAAAAGATTTAACGACTTATCACGATATGTGCGCTTCGATTGGGATAGCGTACACGATAGTATGAAATATGGTATGGATATGGTAGTAACAGAACGCGATATTATTGCCGCATTGAATGATGTTGGAATTCGGCGCGGTGATGTTGTTATTGTGCATTCATCACTGAAAAGCATGGGTTATGTAGAAGGGGGCGCCGATACGGTAATCGACGCCCTGCTCAAGGTGCTGGGCGAGGACGGAACGCTGGTCATGCCTACGCTGATACAAAAAGATTTTTCCAATGCGTATCAAACGTGGAACTTAGATAAACCCTCGGATGTGGGACTCATTACCGAAACGTTTCGCAAACGTGACGGTGTCATAAGGAGTGATCAAGCAACACATTCGGTTGCGGCATTTGGTCCACTCAAGCAGTATCTTACCCGTGATCATGGGAAATATGGTAAAAGAATGGGGCCATTCGGCGATACGCCGTTTGCTGTTTGCTCGCCATGGCAGAAGCTATATGATTTAAATGCCAAAGCCCTTATGATCGGTGTATCAATCGTGTATAATACCTCTAAGCATTTAACGGAGTATATGATGATCAATCACATACTCGATCATGTAAAAGACGATAGTAAACGAGAGAAATTGATTGCAAAGTTAAAATATCACGGTTGTCCTCCTGAGGAGGATAAGAACAGAGTATGGCCCTATACATCCGGTGAAAAAATTCAAGAGAAAGCCGATCAAGCAGGGTTGTTGATACGTTCAACCTGTGGTAATGCGGTATTTACTTCGTTTCGCATTAAGGATTTGAGTGACTATTCGGAAAGGTGGTTTAAGCAATCACCGGAGTATTGGTATGGTGAGCCAATGCTTGAATGGCTCAAGGACGCGAATGAGGAATAAGTAGAGCATAGGAGGTAATGTTCAAAATGGCGCTGAAAAAAATCATGATAATACTCGTTGTCTTTGTTTGTGTTCTGAGTATCGGTTTGTGTTCTTGCCAAACGGATCCGCTTACGCAGCAACCGATAACTTCTGATACGGAAACAAAAGATGTTTTGGAGACAACCGAAGACAGCGAAACATCTCGTCCGACAGGTTCAAAAGGAGTGATACCGTTGAAGTATTTAGTCGAGGAAGAATTACCACATTCTTCATCAACGGAATATGCCGTTATGACATTTGGTCCCAATGGCAGTGGCGATATTGTATTTAGTGATGATTTAACCTATGGAAATGCGAAATTGACAAAAGAGAATACGATTAAGATCACTTATTCGAAGAGAACCAATCTGTATGTTTATTACATGGCAAAAATCAAGTTCAATGTTGGAGATTACGCCAGTACAAGCTTAAGGTATGTTCGGGTTTTGTATCGCGCGAAGAATCCCGAAGGAACCGATAGTGTATCGATGCTGATAGAAAATGACAGCAGCGGACGTCGATATATGCTTCAAGAATCGGTTGTCGATACAAATGGCGAATATGTTTTGTCGGATACTGCGCTCCTTCCCCTTGACATGTTGGATCGGTTTATGACGAAACTGCATAATTCCATCATTCTTAATCCCAAAGGGAACGATGGAGAATATGAAATTAAGGCTGTGTATTTCTTTGCATCACGCAAAAGTGCTGATAATTTTTCGCCAACATCCGGCAACCATACGATTACAATCAATGGGAATGATATTGCAAAATATCAGATCGTCATAGATGACGAAGCTACTGTTAATATCGTTACCTATGCTCAGAAACTGGCTGCACATATAAGCAGTATTTGTAATGTAACCATTCCGATTGTTACAGATAAAACAGCGACGAGTGACTATGAAATACGTATTGGCCAATCCTCGCGAGATAATACGAGAGAAAGCAATGGTGTGTTCTCCTATTACGGGAAGCTTATAGGAAATACATATATTATTTCCGGAGGTTCCACTCTAAGCGTATCAGAGGGAACCAATCAGTTTTTGAAGAAACTTTTATATGAAGGAAATGTCAGTATTCCTCAAACAATAACCGTAACCGAAAAGCAAAATTATTCGGGTTCTGTTACCGATTTGCAAAAATTGGACATTTGGGAAAACAGGCTTAATACAGTGAATCCCATTAAACTTAATCTTGATTTTGGAAGAGACGAGGGGTATTTTACCAACGAAGAACTAAAGAATGCTTGGACATATCAAGATGGCGTGTACCATGCATCACGTGGTGACGGTTTGGCAGCCTCGTATATTCACGTGTATGAGCAGAATGTGGAGCTAAAGGCAAACATGAAGTATCATGCCGCAGAGGATGATGGCATTATGGGATTGACGTTGAGAAGTACGTCTCCTTATGCCTATGTTCGCGCAGGATATGATTTTTCAGCCCAAGCATGGTATTTAGAAACGCGGGAAGGAATGGATTTCTATCCCCAAAGAGTTGCAAGTAAGGCAGCCGAATTGCGTGAAGATACATGGTATACCTTGAGCGTTACTGTAAACGGCGGTGTGGCGACCCTAACTGTCAATGGCGAAAAGATACTAACTGCCACTGACATTCAACAGACCTCGCCCGGACGGATAGGTGTTTACGCGAATAACGTAGACGCCAGTGTTGATAACATGGATTTGACGCTTCTTTCGGGACAAGGCCTGGTATTGAAGCATGTAACCCACACGATTCTTCCCGATGAGATCTACCGCGAGGGGGGATCGGTCATCGAGATGAAGGATAACAGTCTTGTATATATCCACAGCTCCGGTACAACCTTCCGCTCCTTCGATAGCGGAAAAACTTGGGATCGCACAGATACTTGGACAGACCCCCAAGGAAACCCCAATATTCTTCGCTTGGTTAGCGGAAAACTGTTGAGAGTTTCCGGAGTTGGCGGTAAGCTTGTTGCCTTCATTTCCGAAGATGATGGCAAGACATGGACGCAAATGGGTACCATTTGCAAAAATTCTTATAACGGAACCTCGGCTGGCGCGGGGAATATGAATGACAAGGTAATGCAGTCTGCGACAACCGGACGGATATTCTATACTCAGGGATACGAGGCACCCAAGACGGATCCTGTAAATGGACGCATTGTTTTTTGCGAATTCTATTATAGTGATGACGACGGAAAAACATGGGAAAAAACCGAAACAGATCCCTGGCAGATTCGTGGCCTCGAAGGTGAGGCATATGTTGGTGAGTGGAAGATAATCCAGTGTGCTGACGGTTCTCTGAGAGCGTATTGTTCTTGGAATAACCTTGGATGCATGATATATTCGGAATCTACCGACAACGGTGTAACGTGGGGACCTGTTATTAAGATGACGGGATTTGTATGCTCGCGTTCAAGTATGCAGATTGTTCGTGATCCATACGCTGATAATGTTACTACGTATTATATGGTGTGGTCGGATTCAAAATTGGATCCTGCGACAATCGATATGAGCCGTGCTGCACTAACATTGGCAAAATCCGAGGATGGTAAGAACTGGACGATACTCGGGGACGTATGGCGTTGGGAGTCGAATTATAAGGGCGCTCTGTATGGTACACATTTGAACCATATGGTAGATCCGTTCATAAATGTTACCAAAGACGCCATTTTGGTCGGAGCAGGTATCTCTGAATACTATCCCATTGATGGGGCAGGGGATAATATCTATCACTTTGCTCAACGCCAACATATTTGGTGTATTGAAAGGTAACTTGACAGGATAAAAAATATTTGTTATTAGATTGTGTTTCTATTTTTAAAACATGAAATGAGGTATCTATTATGAAACAGATAAAATGGATTTCATTGCTCCTTATGTTGGCAATGGTCATTACTGCGTGTGCAACAGTGCAACAGCTTCCAAGTGGTGGCACAGGCAACGAAACCGATCATAATACCGACGGTCAAGAAACCGTCGAGGTGGATCTTCCCGACAATTTGACTTACGATGGCGAAACCATTCGGCTGTACACCTGCGAAAACACATTGGGTGTTTCTATCTCGGATTTTTCCGAGGAGAATGCGACAGATGTCGTGACCAGTGCACTGCATAATCGAATGTTGAATATTGAGGATCGTTTGGGCGTGACATTCGAACTGATCAATACGGATGTTCATACCGAAATGGCGGATATCGTTTCGGCATCGATTGGCTCTGATTCGGATGATTTTGATATGGTGTTTTCTCCTGCGTTGAATATCGTTGGTTTGGTACAGCAAGGAATGTTTATTGGAATTGAGGAGCTTCCCTACATTGATTTGGAAAAGCCTTGGTGGGGTTCAGACTATATTCGTTCCGTTTCCGTAAATCAGGATTATCCGTATATCATGTTCGGTGATATCAACTGGAACTATCTCCAACGTTGTACAGCAACTTTTGTTAATCTAAGATTATTGGACGATACGCTTCACATGACATCAGCGGATATGTACAATCTTGTTTTTAACGATGAATGGACACAGGATAAGATGTTTGAACTTCAAAGCGGTGTCTATTCGGATGTGGACGGTAGTACAACGCGAAATGAGGGCGATATCTTTGGATTTGTTCATTGCGGAAACTGGTTCTTTGAGTATATGATGTTTGGATCCGGATTAACCTTTACCGGCCGTGATAATAACGGTTATCCTACTCTTGAATTAAATAACCAAAAGACCCATGATTGCATCGATTCTGTCGGCCGGTTTTTCTGGCGGAATAAGAACGGTATCATGAGTAACGATTATGCTAAGGTTTTTGCTCGCGGTGAAGCTCTTTTTATGGTAAACAGAATCTTCCTTTCCGATTGGGATGATCTCAGAGAGATGAAAGATCAGTATGCAATTATTCCGGTTCCCAAGTATGCTGAGACATCAGAGGGATACCACTGTGTTGTGGAAAAACTTGTTCAATGGGGTGTTGTGCCGGTTACCGCAAAGCGTACAGAAATGATTTCGGCGGTTGCGGAACTTATGGCATATGAAGGTTATAAGAACGTAACGCCTGCATATTACGAGACAACACTGAAAATCAAGCGGCTCACCGATGAAGAAGAAATCGAGTCCGCTAAAAAGGTTATTGACATTATCTGCAGAGGGGCTCGTACCGATTTCATGTATATCAATGAGTTGAATGGAATGGAAAGCATTTTCACTTATGTTTGCAATGAATATCAAAATAATTTTGCTTCTTTGTATGCAGAGCATGAAGTACCCGCTGAAATGAAACTATCCGAACTGATTGAGCGCGATATGGAGTTGCAACAAGGGAGATAATTACCATGTTTTTTAGTGAGGTATTACTGTTTCCATCCGGTGGACGCTCCAATTATCGTATACCTACGATAATTGCGACGAAAAATGGTACGGTTGTTGCGGTTTGTAACGACCGAAAAGATACGCTTGCTGATACAGCTCAAGAAGTTGCGTTGGTTTACGCTATCAAGAAACCGGGTGAACCGTGGAGTGAAATAAAAACCTTGACCGGTATCACGGGCTGGGACTGTTGGTGCGGAAGCACATCTTATGACGAAGATACCAATACAGTTTTTGTTTTTGGCGGTCGAAATCCGCAAAACACCGATGAATATGGCCAGTATTCCGAAGACGAAAAAGCCCAATTCGATGCCTATCGAAAAGAGCAGAGTCAGCAGCTTGGAATCAATATTGGCGGTATTGTTTGGAAAAGCACAGATGAAGGAAATACGTGGGAAGAAGAATCGTTCGACGATGTCCTTTCTGTGACGAAGTACACACATTATGATGGACGGGTGTTGGAAACCGGGGGGAATACTCACGGCTCTTCCCACGGGATTCAACTCAAGCATGGAACGCATCAAGGGAGACTTGTCAATCCGTCAAGATTTGGTGTTGACGACTATTCAAGTGTCTCGGAGATTCGGTATAACAGCTATAATAACTGTATTTACAGTGACGATCATGGCAAAACATGGACCGCGGGTGCGCCGGCACAACTCGGAACAGGGGAAGGAACCATTATCGAAAACGCAGATGGTACATTGACTTTGAATTCGAGAGCATATTTTGCAGATGGGAAACGTCGTATTGCAACAAGTTATGATGGCGGCGAAACGTGGGAGGATTTCCGTGTCGATGATCATTTGCTCGAAGACACCTTTATCGGATGCAATGCCTCATTGATTCGTGTGGAGCGACAGGATCTGTCGAATCCGGAACAACTCCCTGCAGATGCAGACGGCGTTACGATTTTCTGCAATCCGTTTAGCGAGAAGCGTATTAATATGACGTTAAATGTCAGCTTTGACGGCGGAAAAACATGGGCGTTCCAAAAGACGGTGCACCCGGATTCGTCGGTGTATTCGAGCCTTGTATTTTCTCCTAAGGATCAGCGGTTTTATCTGCTTTATGAAAAAGGTACCAAAACCGTCGATATTAAGTACGGCATTACGGCTGTCGAATTCGATCTTGAATGGCTGTTGGCATAATATAGTTGTGTCATGAGAGATGGCAAATATCCGCGCACGAATTTGCGAGGGATATTTGCCATCCTGCCAAATGGATCTTG
>UMLQ01017920.1_pt1 | contig 15760 bp, 10 predicted proteins | sample 1966631 | NCBI WGS metagenome assembly UMLQ01 (sample SAMEA4836206, study PRJEB28245) | human gut metagenome | biome: gut microbiome; material: fecal sample | place: Denmark | collected 2008 | reverse complement strand
AAGCGCACCGATGTTGCGCATTCCAGCAGTGCCAATGCCGGAGATATGTCCGGTGCGCACGGATACGACACTAGCACATTTACATCGTACTATGTGACTTTTCAGGTGGAGAGCGGCGACCGCATGGAATTTGAAGTGGACGGAAGTGATTATGGTCTGCTTGTGGAGGGCGACATTGGAAAGCTGAGTTTTCAGGGCACCCGCTATCTTGGGTTTGAGCGGAACTAAGTGTTTCTTACATTATATAGTATGGAGTGCTGCATGAACGATCTGTTTATCCAAGGGCTGACCATCGACTGGAACAGAGTTCGCCCATACAATTATGTTCGTCAGATTCCTGCCATCAGTGGAATCGACACTTTTACATTCCATAAGCCCATTACGTTCTTTGTTGGCGAAAATGGAAGTGGAAAATCTACGCTTCTGGAAGCAATCGCTGTTGCTTACGGCTTCAACGCAGAGGGTGGAACGAAGAACTATTCATTTTCCACATACAACTCCCATTCGGAACTATGTGAGGCTATGACGATTTCCAAGGGGTATCGCAGACCAAAGTTCGGGTATTTTCTCCGAGCAGAGAGTTTCTATAATGTAGCCACCAAGGAAATCGACTATTCCGATGACGATCATCCCTCCAAAGGCTATCACCAAAAATCACACGGTGAAAGTTTCCTCGCCATTGCGCAGGACTACATGGGTGCAGATGGAGTCTATATTTTTGACGAGCCGGAAGCCGCTTTATCCCCGCAGCGGCAGCTCACGTTACTGATCAACATTTATCGGTGTGCCCAAGAAGGGGCGCAATTCATTATCGTATCACATTCACCCATTCTCCTCGGAATGCCTGATGCTGAGATTTTTAGCTTCGACAATGGCACGATTCATCCTTGTCAGTATGAAGATACGGACAGCTACGTTATCACCAAAACATTTGTAAATAATCGGCAGCATTTTTTGAACCAGCTTCTGAACGAAGAAACGTAATGCCGGGAAAGGACATTCCATATGAATGATTCTACGTTGAAAGAGCTTTGGCAGCAGGTCGCTGAAAAGAAAAGCTGCGAAGCAAAGCAGAAAGAACTGACCGCCCAGAGAGATACGCTTGCTGACCGCCTGAAAATGCTGGAAAAATCCAAGCTGGCAGAGCAGGCTGATGTGGACCGTCTGGAGGGACACAGCCTTGCCGCATTTTTCTATCAGGTCATCGGAAAGATGGATGAAAAGCTGGACAAAGAACGGCAGGAAGCCTATGCAGCCCGTGTCAAGTACGATGCGGCTCTCCATGACCTTTCTTCCGTTGATGCTGATTTAGCACAAATTCAAAATAGGTTGGCACGGCTGTCCGATTGCGAAAGGCAGTATCAAGCTGCTCTTTCCGAAAAAATCAAAAGCATCAAAGCATCTGCCCACCCTGCCGCACAGCAGGTTGCGGAAAGCGAAAGCCGTATTGCCGCGCTGAAAGTCCAAAAACGGGAGCTGCTGGAAGCTATCAACGCCGGAAAGACCGCCCTGCATACGGTCAATGAAGTTCTGGAAACCCTCGACAATGCCGAGGGCTGGAGTACATGGGACGTAATGGGCGGCGGTTTGATGGCCGATCTTGCCAAGTATGAGGAACTGGACGATGCACAGGAACAAATCGAACAGCTCCAAGTGGAACTGCGGCGGTTCAAAACTGAACTTTCCGATGTTGAAATCACCGCAGACCTTCAGGTTACGGTGGACAGCTTTTTGAAATTTGCGGATTTCTTCTTTGACGGCCTCTTTGCAGACTGGGCAGTTCTGGATCACATCAATCAGGCACAGAGCAGGGTGGAAAACACCAAGGGTCAAATCAAGCGAGTCCTCGCACTTCTGAAAAAGATGCGCGAAGATATTGACGTCCAAATCGCTGACGAAAAAGAAAAACAGGAGCAGCTTGCGGTGGAAACTGAGCTGTAAGTTTGAAGAGTCCGCTTATGTGATATGATTCGATAAAACCGAATTTGCAGGAGGTGTTTCGATGAAAACAAGAAGGTTTGCTTTATGTCTGGCAACGGTTTTTCTGGTGGCGATTTATATCAATATTCAGAGAAGCCATACTTTCACCCTTTCAAACGATGAAGGCACCATAAAGACAGAACAAATACAGCCACTTTGGGGAACTGTAAAAGTGAGCGGTGATTGTGATACTGAGGTGGTCTTTACCGATGTAGAGACTGGAGAAAAATATAGAATCGGATATATTACACAGGGCGTAACGGAAAGAATCAAACTCGAAAGAGGCAAATGGTATAAGGTGGCGGGCGGAGGCAACCTTACACTGAATCCGGTAAACATTCGAGTCGAATAAATGTAAGTTCCTTGCGGGCAGCTATGAAAGCTGAAGCTGAGAAGAGAGTTTTGAATATTCACATATGAAGGAGTACAGTTCTATGAGTTACGGTTGGGCAACTGTTTTCACTTTAGCGGCATGGTTTGCAGGACTTGTGATTGATGCAAATGTGCGGGTCGGCGACCTCGGTTTACGAACAGTGCTTCCTGTCATCGTGATGGGGTGCTGCGTTATGAAGTACATAAAGGACAATAGCAAATAATCTTATCTCAATACACTTTCCAGCGGGCAGCTCCAAAACGGTTGCCCGCTATTTTTATGCTCAAAAACGGAAGGAGGCCAAAATGCCAAGCAAAACCGAAGAATATCTCGCCCTTGCCCAGCGCACAGCCAACGGCTTGACCCGGTACTGGGAAAGCTGGACAGACTACCTGACCACCGCATCCCGGCTGTACAAGTACCCCTTTGCGGACCAGCTTATGATCTACGCCCAGCGACCCGATGCCACAGCCTGCGCCGATTACGACATCTGGAACAACCGCATGAACCGGTATGTCCGGCGTGGCTCCAAGGGCATCGCCCTGTTGGACGAATCCAGCGGATACCCGCGTCTGCACTATGTGTTTGATGTGTCGGACACCGGAGTGCGCCGCAATTCCCGTGACCCGGAGGTGTGGCAGCTCAACGATGACCTGTTCCAGCCGGTATCGGAAATGCTGGCGCAGGAATACGGCATTCACCATGAACGGCTCAGCCAGCAGATTGCGGACATTGCCGGAAAGCTGGCAGAATCCTACTGGGACAACAACAGCACAGACATCCTCGCCATCGTTGACGGGTCGTTCCTGATGGATTATGATGATGCCGGACAGGAACTCCAGTTCAAGAGTGCCGCCGCAATCAGCATCATGTACACCATTTTGGAACGGTGCGGTTTTGAACCAGAGGGTTATTTTGACCGGGACGATTTTCAGGCAATTTACGATTTTTCGACCCCGGATGCTGTCTATGCACTGGGTACGGCGGTCAGCGAGTGCAGCCGTGATGTGCTGCGGAATATCGAGCGTACCGTCAAAACCACCATCCGTCGCCGCAATGTAGAAAGGAGCCAGCATGAATATGAAGAACAGGAACGTGACCTACTCGACCATCGGGGATTACCAGCTCCCGAACCTGACCCTCAGCCAGCCGAAGATTCCGTTGGGCAAGTACGGCAGGATGCGCCGGAACTATCTGAAGCAGCATCACCCGGTGCTGTACAACTCGATGCTCCTGAACGGAACGCTATACCCGCATCTGATGGAGCTGGAGCAGACGGCAGAGAGCCGGATGCAGCAGATGATGACCGAACTGCTGAAGCAGAACCCAGCCCCGGACAAGGAGAAGAACCAGATGAGCTGGGTGAGGCACATGAACAGCCTGCGGGCGCAAACCGAGGAAATCATTCTGACGGAGCTGATTTACAGCTAAGTTTTCTGGATGCCGCCATCCCTACCGAAGCAGAACAGATTAAGAACATCAACCGAGCGGAGAGCGAGAAATCGTCCTCCGCTTTTGTTTTGTCGCAGGCTGAAATCGAGAACGAACTGCGTAAGCATGGTTCTGGGTTTGCAGGTGGCAAGCAACGCATTATGGCACTGTACCAGACCCAGCCTGACCGAAAACTCCGTGCCAAGGCGTTGGCAAAGGAGTACGGCATCGGTGGGCATTCCCACGATTTTCTGGACGGAAGCCGGGGCTTTGTGAATCACGACTGGAAGGGATTGGAATTTGACCATTACCCCGACCACCAGAAAATCACCCTGAAATGGGCGCAGGTGGAAAAGTATATCGACCTGATGATCCAATCCGACCGCTACCTGACCGATGAGGAAAAAGAGCAGCGTACCACTGTACAGGAAGAAAACGGCTACAAAGTCGGTGACGATGTAATGGTTGATTTGCCCACTGGAACCATCGAGGGCACCATTGGCTATATCGGCGAAACGGATGTTCGCATCGACACCAGCGCACACGGACAGTCGTGGGATAACGAAGTTATCAACAAACGACAATTCGAGGACGGTCTGCGGCAGAATGAACCTAGCCAGCGTGTGGATGAAATGCTGGAGCAGGCAGAAACCATCTACAAGGAATCCGAGGTGCCGGAATATGAGCGTTTTTCTGTCCGCGAAGTGGTCGGAGGTACGTCCCAGCTTTTTGCTATCTGGGATGATCTCAATGAGGGCTACTATGCAAACGATAACGGAATGGCGCAATTTCCAGACAAGGAGCAGGCCGAATCCTATTGCACCGCTTTGAAAAAAGAGACGGATGAACGAACCGCCGCCGATTGGCTTGCAGTGGAAAAGGCAAAGTTTTTGGCGGAAAATGAACCTGTTCTCGCTCTCCCAAAAGAGCGTGATTACCGTGTGGGCGATACAATCCGTCTGGACGGTAAGGATTTTACGGTCGAAACTGTCGGAACTCTGAACATCCAGCTTCGTGACCCGGATGAGGTCTATCCGGTTGCCCGCTCGGAAAGCAAGGAAAATCTGGAACGGCTGCTGCGCCAGCCGGGCAACATCCATCTGCACAACCTGACGGTCAATCTCACTCCTGCGCCGGAGCCTGCCGGGAACTTCCGCATCACGGACGACCATCTGGGCGAGGGCGGCGCAAAGCAGAAGTATGCCCGGAACATTGAAGCCATCCGCACCCTGTTCAAGCTGGAACAGGAGCACCGGGGTGCCACCGCCGAGGAACAGCAGGTGCTTTCCCAGTATGTGGGCTGGGGCGGCTTGTCGGATGCCTTTGACCCCGGCAAAGACAGTTGGGCAAAAGAATATGCGGAATTGAAGGGGCTGCTCTCCGAGGACGAGTACGTTGCTGCCCGTTCCAGCACCCTGAACGCCCACTACACCAGCCCCACCGTGATCCGTGGTATCTACGATGCGGTGGAGCGCATGGGTTTCCGCAGCGGTAACATTCTGGAACCTAGTATGGGCGTGGGCAACTTCTTCGGTATGCTGCCGGACACCATGCAGGACAGCCGTCTGTACGGCGTAGAGCTGGATTCCATCACCGGGCGCATCGCCAAAAAGCTGTACCCGCAGGCCGACATTACCGTGGCGGGCTTTGAGACCACAGACCGCCGTGATTTCTACGATCTGGCGGTGGGCAACGTGCCCTTCGGCAACTACAAGGTCAACGACAAGGCGTACAACAAGTTGGGATTCAGCATCCACAACTACTTTTTCGCCAAGGCCATCGACCAAGTGCGTCCGGGCGGCGTGGTGGCGTTCGTCACCAGCCGCTACACCATGGACAGCAAGGACAGCACTGCCCGCAAGCACATGGCAGAGCGTGCCGATCTGCTGGGTGCCATCCGTCTGCCGAATAATGCGTTCCGTGCCAACGCTGGCACAGATGTTGTCAGCGACATTATCTTTTTGCAGAAGCGTGACCGCCCCATCGACCATGAGCCGGACTGGGTACAGCTTGGCAAGACCGAGGACGGCTTTGCCATCAACCAGTATTTCGTAGACCACCCGGAAATGGTGTTGGGAAATTTGGAACTGGAAAGCACCCAGTACGGTCACGACCTGACCGTTGCACCCATTGAGGGTGCAGTGCTGGCAGACCAGCTTGCAGAAGCGGTACAGCATATTGAGGGCAATTACACTGCGGTGGAGATTGCTGCCCCGGACGTCGCAGATGCGGAAGCACAGCGCAAAACGCTGCCTGCAGACCCGACTGTGAAGAATTTTAGCTATACGGTTGTTGATGGCGAGATCTACTACCGAGAGAACTCTATCATGACGCAGATCGAACTGTCCGACAACGCCAAAGGCCGTGTAGCTGGTATGGTGGAGTTGCGGCAGATCGTCAACGAACTGATTCAGCAGCAGTTGAATGACTTCCCGGACGAGGACATTAAGGCATCGCAGGCCAAGTTGAATGCCGCCTATGATGCCTTTACCGCAAAATACGGCCTGATTAACGACAAGAAAAACGCACGCCTGTTCGATGATGACAGTTCCTACTATCTGCTCTGCTCACTGGAGAATCTGGACGAGAATAAAAATCTCAAGTCCAAGGCAGATATGTTCACCAAGCGGACGATTCGGCCAGAGCGTGTTGTCACCAGCGTGGATACCCCCAGCGAAGCACTGGCGGTGTCCATTGGCGAGCATGGCAAGGTTGACCTGCCCTACATGGCCGACCTGCTGGGTACTCCCGGCAACTACGAGCGCATCACCACTGAACTGTCCGGTGTGATTTTCAAAGATCCTGCCGCCGATGTAGACGACCCGGAAGCCGGCTGGCAACCTGCGGACGAGTATCTTTCCGGCAATGTGCGGAATAAACTGCGCATGGCTCAGCTTGCCGCTGAAAGCCACCCGGAGTTCAAGATCAATGTGGAGGCTTTGACCAAAGCGCAGCCGAAGGACCTTGAAGCATCAGAAATCGACATCCGACTGGGTGCCACATGGCTGAATCCCGCCATTGTGCAGCAGTTTATGATGGAGACTTTTCAGCCGCCCTACCGCATCCGCTATAACAACCTGATCCAAGTCCGCTACTCTCCATTTACGTCCGAATGGCGCATCGGCAACAAATCTGCCGCCGGAATGTATGATATCATGTCCACCGAAACCTACGGCACCCACCGGGCCAACGCCTACAAGATTTTGGAGGACACCTTGAATTTGCGGGACTGCCGCATTTATGATACCATTGAGGAGGATGGTAAAGAGCGGCGTGTCCTGAACCAGAAGGAGACGATGCTTGCCCAGCAGAAGCAGCAGGCCATCAAGGATACCTTTGCAGGCTGGGTTTGGCAAGACCCGCAGCGGCGGAATCTGCTGGTGAAGCAGTATAACGAGTTGTTCAATAGTACCCGGCCCCGCGAGTATGACGGAAGCCATATCCATTTTGTCGGTATGAACCCGGAGATCAATCTGCAGGAACATCAGCGCAATGCAGTTGCTCATGTGCTTTATGGTGGGAACACCCTGCTCGCCCACGAGGTGGGTGCCGGCAAAAGTTTTGAGATGGCAGCTTCGGCAATGGAATCCAAGCGTTTGGGCCTGTGTCAGAAAAGCCTGTTCGTGGTGCCCAACCATCTGACCGAGCAGTGGGCCAGCGAGTTCCTGCGGCTATACCCCAATGCAAAGCTGCTCGTTACCAGCAAGAAAGACTTTGAACCCGCCAATCGAAAGCGTTTTTGCGCCCGCATCGCAACCGGCGACTACGATGCCGTCATTATCGGCCACTCGCAGTTTGAGAAAACCCCTCTTTCTGCGGAACGGCAGGCACGGATTATCGAAGATCAGATCGAGGAAATCGAAAATGCCATTGCAGAGGCCAAGGAACAGTCCGGTGAGCATTTTACCGTGAAACAGATGGAAAAGACACGGAAAACACTGGAGGTGAAACTGAAAAAGCTACAGTCCACCGACAGCAAGGATGATGTGGTCACATTTGAACAATTAGGCGTAGATAGGTTATTTGTGGACGAGAGCCAGAACTACAAGAACCTATATCTTTACACCAAGATGCGCAATGTTGCTGGCCTTTCTACCTCCGAAGCACAGAAGTCCAGCGATATGTTCGGCAAGTGTCGTTATCTGGATGAAGTGACTGGCGGGCGCGGCGTGATTTTCGCAACGGGAACGCCCATCAGCAACTCCATGACGGAAATGTACACCCTGATGCGCTATTTGCAGTACAGCACTCTCCAGCAGAAACAACTGACCCACTTTGATGCATGGGCTTCTACGTTTGGCGAGACCACCACGGCCATTGAGCTTGCGCCGGAAGGAACCGGCTACCGTGCGCGCACACGTTTTGCCAAGTTCTTTAACCTGCCAGAGCTGATGAATATGTTCAAGGAGGCAGCGGACATCAAGACTTCCGACCAGTTGCATCTGCCTGTTCCGGAAGCCAAGTTTGAAACTGTCGTGGTCAAACCATCGGAGATCCAGCAGGACATGGTGAAATCCCTGAGCGAACGTGCTGCTGAGGTGCATAGCGGTGCGGTTGACCCCTCGGTGGACAATATGCTGAAGATCACCTCGGACGGACGTAAAATCGGCCTTGACCAGCGGCTGATGAATCCGCTCACCCCGGATGACCCGGACAGCAAGCTGAATGCCTGCGTCGACAATGTTCTGCGTATCTGGAACGAAACCAAAGAGGATAATCTGACGCAGCTGATTTTCTGCGATATGTCCACGCCCAAGGGAGACGGCTCGTTCAATGTCTACGATGATATTCGCACAAAGCTGCTTGCCGCCGGGGTGCCGGAATCGGAGGTCGAGTTCATCCACAACGCTGATACTGAAGGTAAGAAAGCGGATTTGTTCTCCAAAGTCCGCAGCGGCAAGGTGCGTGTCCTGCTGGGCAGCACTGCAAAGATGGGCGCAGGCACCAATGTCCAGACCCTGCTGGTGGCCGTGCATCATCTGGATGTAGGCTGGCGACCGTCCGATATGACCCAACGCAACGGCCGAATCATCCGTCAGGGCAACAAAAACAAACAAGTTTACGTCTATAATTACGTCACGGAGGGGACATTCGATGCCTACCTCTGGCAAACGCTGGAAAACAAGCAGAAGTTTATTTCGCAGATCATGACGAGCAAATCTCCGATGCGCTCCTGTGATGATGTGGATGAGCAGGCTCTTTCGTATGCCGAGGTCAAGGCCCTATGCGCAGGCGACCCGCGCATCCGGGAAAAGATGGATCTGGATGTGCAGGTAGCAAAGCTCAAGGTGCTGCGCTCGGATTACCAGAACCAGAAATATCGTCTGGAAGATAAGCTGCTCAAGCATTACCCGGAGGAAATTCAGAAAGCGAAGAACCGTATTGCGGCTCTGAAAAACGATGCCCAAATCGCAGACGCACACCCGCAGGATAAGGAGAACTTCTGCGGCATGACGATCAAGGGCATGGTGTTCGATGAGAAAAAAGCAGCTGGTGAGCGGCTGATGCTCGCCTGCAAGGAGATGCCGAATGCGGATATGATGCTGCTGGGCACCTATCGCGGCTTTGAGCTGAACATTCGCTTTGACAGTTTCAAGAATGAGCATCAAATCGTTCTCCGCGGCGAGCTGAGTTATCCGGTACCGCTGGGCGATGACCCTCGCGGCAACATCGTCCGTCTGGACAATGCCATCGGCAATTTTGCCGACCGCATTGCCGATGCTGATGCCGCACTGGATTCTCTGGAACAGCAGAAGCAGGCCGCAGAGGTTGAAATCGCCAAGCCGTTTGCGCAGGAGGAAGAACTGCAAACCAAATCTGCCCGCCTTGCAGAATTGGATGCGCTGTTGAACATGGAGCATCAGTCCAGCCGGACAGAACCCGAAGCGGAAGAAAAGCCGGATGCCCGCCCCTCTGTGCTGGCAGCTCTGGAAGAAAAGGCTGATAAAGTGGAGCCTGTCCGACCATTCAAATCTTACTTGGATAAGGATGGTGATGCCCGGTGACGGAGCACCGTGACCAGCAGATCCATTTTCGTGTCAGCAAAGTCGAACTGGAACGCATTCGTCAGAAGATGGAAAGTTGCGGTATTTTGAGCATTGGCTCTTATCTGCGAAAAATGGCTCTGGATGGTTACTGCCTGAATCTTGATTTACCACAGCTGCGTCGGATGGCGTACCTTCTTCAGAATTGCAGCAACAACCTGAATCAGGTGGCGAAACGGGCCAGTGAAAGCGGGCAGCTCTATGCCGCCGATTTAGAGGACTTGCGTAGTCGGTTGGATGAGCTGATAGCTATTGGCAAGCAACTTCTCGCCAAACTCACCGAACTCTAAAAAATTTCCCGCAGTAGGAGGCTGCGGGTTTACATAACGGTTGACACCCTTGCAAGGCAAGGGGCGATACCTTTATAATAGGGGCGAAAAAGAAAGGCTGGTGTTTGATATGAGGTTTTTATTCAAGATGATGCTTGCCCCGATCTCTCTGTTCGTGGCTTTTCTGGCTCTGATGGCAAAGTGGCTGCTTACTCTGTCCAGCTATGTTGTCGCGCCGTTGATGCTGTATATCTTTGGCTGCGGCATCTACACCGTCTACCGCCAGACTTGGGATCAATTTCTGATTCTGCTGGTTGCCGAATTTCTCTGCTTTGTCCTTTTTGTCGGCGCAACTGCAATGGTGGAGGGCGTTGAGAAATTCAGCGGTTGGCTCCGGGACCTGATTTGATTTTGAATCTTCTTGCCGCCTTCGGGCGGCTTTTTCATTTAGGAGGTGATCTGCTCTGGCTGCTACTCGTCTGATCGCACTGCATCAGCACAAAGGAAAATCTATTGCCGCCTGCCTGAAAGACCGCACCAACTATGCACAGAATCCTGACAAGACTGAAAAAGGCGAACTTGTCAGCAGCTATCAATGCAGCCCGCTTACTGTGGACGAGGAGTTCATGCTCACAAAAAAGCTGTACGAGCAGGCCACCGGGCGCAGCCAAAAAAGTAACATTATCGCCTATCAGATACGGCAATCTTTCCGACCTGGTGAAATTACGGCTGAAGAAGCAAACCGCATCGGTTATGAGTTGGCCTCCCGGTTTCTGAAAGGCAAACACGCTTTTATCGTTGCAACGCATACCGATCGGGAACACATTCACAATCACATTATCTATAACTCGACCACTCTGGACGGCACAAGAAAATTCCGGGATTTTTTCTTTTCCGGTCTGGCAGTGCAGCGGTTGAGCGACCTGATTTGTCTGGAGCATCAGCTGTCAGTCATTGAAAAGAAGCCTTACCGGGAACGGCAGAAGCGCATCACTTACCCACCAAAGGAGAGCAACCGCGACCGGCTGTGCAGTGTAATCGACGAGATTTTGCAGCAGAAGCCCACCGACTACGAAGATTTTCTGCAAAAGCTGGAACAGCAGGGCTATGAAATCAAACGCGGCAAATACACTTCCGTTAAAGGCGCACGGCAGAAACGCTTTATCCGGTTAAAGACACTGGGTGCCGGGTACAGCGAGGATGAAATCAAAGCAGTCATTGCCGGAAAAGCCGAACACCGCCCACATCAGAAGCAACCTCCCAAAGAGCAGCCGTTCCAGTTGCTGGTTGACATTCAAGCAAAACTTGCCGAGGGCAAAGGTGGCGGCTACGAACGCTGGGCGAAGAAGTACAACTTGAAAGAGATGTCCAAAACGCTGATTTTTTTGCAGGAGCAGAAAATCGGCAGTGCGGATGACCTGAAAGAGCGTGCTGATGCTGCACTTTCTCGCTATCACAAACTGGGCGATTCCATCAAGGCCGCCGAGAAGCGTATGGCAGAAATCGCCGTCCTCCGGGCGCACATCGTCAACTATGCCAAGACCCGGCCTGTATACGATGCTTACCGCAAATCCGGGTACAGCTCCAAATTTTTGGAAGCGCACCGGGAAGAAGTCACGCTGCATAAGACGGCGAAAGCCGCTTTCAATGAATCCGGCCTGAAAAAGCTGCCCAAAGTGAAAGACCTGAATGCAGAGTATTCGGCTTTGCTCACCAAGAAAAAAGCACTCTACCCAGAGTACCGAAAGACACGGGATGAGATGCAGGAAATCGTAAAAGCACAGAAGAATGTGGAACTGTTCTTTGCGGAGGAAAAGGACTCCAAGCAAGTCGAGCAGATCCGATAAAACAGTCCCTGAGAACTTTGCCGCTTATCCGGCAGGGTTCTCAGGGTCTTTTTTGCTTATTGCTCAGTCTGTACTTGGAACGGCTTTTCCGGCAGTTTCAATTTGTTTGGCAACCATATTTTCCAATTCCCCCGTAATCGTTGCACAATTTGCAACACGATAATTCCAGAAGTAAGAAACGCCTTCACACTCCTCAACGGACAAATCGCTGTTGACCAAAAGCAGTCGGTCGGAGGTTACTTTCAGCTTTTCGCACAGAGCAGCATATTTTCCATAATCAATGCTTCGGCTGGACGATTTGGCTTCCACCCAGAAGAATTTTCCGTTGATGGAAAACGCAACATCCAGTTCATGCGTGCTCCCTGCGGATGCCGCTTCTGAAAGAATCACATTGGAGCAAAGCGAAACTTCTGCGCCCTGCTCCTCCTGATAGCGATTCAAAATCTGCTGAACCTGATGCTCCACAAAAAGTTCCAGCCACTTCCCGCTCAGGAAATGCCGGACAGTCTCATTTTGCGCAAGCTCATAGACGATATTCTGCGGATAGATCACAATGGATGCAAAAAGTCCCATTTTATCCCACGTCTGAGCGATTTCCGAAAGTGTGGCAAACGAATTCTTGGAAGTACCCTTTGGGATACGAAACGAAAAAGAGCCGTCACTCTGCATATGTGTCCGAATAAACTGCAAGAAATCCACCACTACCGGGTCGCAAAGAGCTTCGCCTGTTTTCCATGCCATCCGCTGAATGGCAATCGGCGGAAGTTTTTTCGGTACGACCTGCTGAACGATTCTATACCCACAGCGTTCCAGATGCTCCAATGCGGTCAAAGGCTTCGGAGGGATTTTTTCTTTAACTTCGGACTTTTCTGCACCGGATGTATTCTCAGTCAGATAGTTAAACTTCCATCCGTATTCCCAAGCAGGCGAACGGGTCAACACACCAACTGCATGAAATCCGCTGTCCGGTTCCTCCATCGGAAATGTGATTTTGTTCTTTTGGATATTGATTTGGAGCGTTTTATTTTTCAGCGCTATCTGATAAGCGTCAAGAAGGAATTCCTTTCCCTTATATGTCAGCTCACTGGAACTATTTGCAGAAAGGCCAGCATTTTTTGCCAAAGAGAGAAGCAGACAGGTCGCTTTGGGCAGCTCAAGGATATGCTCCATCTGCGCAGCGTCCGGAATCACTTCCGCATTTGCGTTATCGGGCTGCGGCAATTCGTCTGCCGGAGTCTCCTTTGCTGGTGCAGAAACTTCGGGTGTCATTTTTGAAGCAGCCTCAGATTTTCCAGACTTGGGCAAAGGTTTCGGCTCCGTATAGACCTCAGCAATAAATAATTCATAGGAATCGATGCACGAAAGTTTTCCTGCCGCTGCAAGTCCCACATAAATCGCAGCCGCCCGTGAGGAATCGCCATAATACTTTTTAGAATCCGCTGCGGCAGCAATATCAGAAAAAGCATTATATCTGCTCAGCGGCTCCGCCTTTTCCGGGAACTGCTTCAACGCACGGCAGTAGAGCCACTCAAAGAACGAATCCATGTACGGCTCTGTCGGATACTCGTTTCCTTCCAGAGAGTAACGTAGCAGCTCTCCACTGGTTCGCAGCCGAGTGTCCTTATGGACTTTGGGTGGCTCACAGGTCAGAAGGTCAGCGAATGGCCCACCATGTTCAAACACTTTGGTGGCTTCAAAAACCGTGCTGATGGGTACATCCTGCGCAACAGAATCCAGATGCAGCAAAAGCCGCAGAGAAGAAACAGCTTCACCCTCCGGCTGAACGGATGCAGAGCTGACTTCCAGAATCGAAACATCAGGGTCTGTTGTATGGACGGCATCATGGACGGCACGGATATTCTGCCGCTTGCTGCCTTTTATCCATGTGAATGTCACCGGCTGTTCTCTGCAATAGGGATAGCCGGATATGGGAAAACAAATGGTTCGTGTTGCCATGAACACCTCCAACTTTTTAGGACAAACAAGTTTATGTAAATCAAGTATAGCACAATCCCGGATGTGCTGCATAGCACTATTTTCTGCTTCCGGGAATCCATCTGTGCAAAAAGTGCCGATACCACAGGCATCGGCACTCAGATTAAAAAGCATTTTTCAAAAATGTGCAGCCTGCATCCACCGGATGCAGAACACAAGGGGTTTGGGCACAGCCCAACAAGCATTTTGAATTTGATTTTTAGAAATCGGATTCAAAAATTGCAAGTTGGTACCAGCTTGCACTGCTTGCCACAACAATGCGTCCTTTTTGTCCGCAATTTGTAATTTTCAGATTGGAGAAAAACGCCATGGCAAAGACGAAGGCTGAAGAAAAAGCTCTCAACCTTGATTAGATTTTGTTTAACTGCCGGGATTATCTGCGCGCTGCGCGCAACTCCGGCTCGTTCTTTGAAAAGCGTGATATCCCCCGCAGTACAGCCCCGAAGTTCTCAAAAAGGTCATGGAACAGGTAGAGAACTTTGATGAGAACAATTAAGCATTTTCTCGTTTTAACGTGGGATTAGATTGCTGATCTGCCGGCCGTTTTTGTTCCACGGTCTCCACCCCCTGACGAATTCTCTTTAATAGTCAAGCAGGATAGGCACCTGCTGCTCCTCGGCAAACCGCATGGCCCGCCAGAACATGGAGAAGGCAAACTTGGCAAGGGATTGGGTGTCATACTGGGTGTGTTCCGGGATGTCTGCCTTGCTGTACTGTCCATCTGAGTCTACGGTTCCGTCTACCGGGTATCCCTCCGTGTCTGCCCAGCCAAGGATGGTGCCCTCATCGGCCTGCCATGCCAGCTGGTTCAGCTTTTCCAGCTCCTTCCGCAGACCTCCCAAGGTGGCGATCATCGTCTGATCATCGGTGGGCAGAGGTGCCTGAAAGAAGAAGGCATCCGCCAGAGGCAGCCACCAAGTTGCCCCACGGAACAGGGACCACACCCGCTCCTCGTCCGATGCAAGACGGGCGACCAGAGGATGCTCCCCGAAGTTCCAGTCCTTCTCCACGGTGGAAGGCACCGGCTCATCGTATGTATGGCAGGCGGCCACTAGCAGCATAGCGCCGAAGGCATCCCAATCCGGCTTGTCGGTGTAATAGGGCTTCTCATTATCCTCCGGCCAGGGAGTATAGGGGGGCTGGCCCGGCTGAGAAATGGCGCTCAAGATCTGATCCCGCCAGTTCTCCACCGCCGCCTGGACCTCAGCCGGGGACATTTCTTCCTCGTTATCAGCAGCTTCTCCATCCGGCGTGATCCGGTTAAAGGCATATCCGTTTTCCTCCGCCCACTGCTGAACAACAGTTTTCCAGTTGTGAGAATAGTACCGGGTCAATGTTCCGGCGTAGATGTCAAGTCCCATAGTATTGCCTCCTTTTCAATCAAAATCCATCCAGACCAGGTGCTTTCCGCAGTGGAGGCACCGGAACAGATAGCATTGCAGATGCCCGCCATTGACAGATTCCCGGATCATTTCCTTCTGTTCCTCGTCCCACATGGGATCGTCCAGCACTTCCTCCAGCACACCCAGTGCCCGCAGCTCTCTGGCCCCCACATAGCCCAAATAGGCGCAGTAGTCGCCGCAGTGGGCACGCCAGTATTCCTGCTGCCAGCCACAGTAGCCAGGAGTGCGGTGGATGAGTTCGTCCAGCTTTTCCGGATCGTTTACACCATCATCCAGAGAGTAATCGTCCTGAAAGCTGCCGTCGTATTTCCGGGCCGCCTCGCCGCTGGAGATACACTCCGGGCACAGATACTCAATATCCTCCACAGCGAAAAAAGGTACTGTATAGTAGATGTGTGTGGTCTTACCACAGCAGTCA
>UMLQ01019748.1_pt1 | contig 15788 bp, 10 predicted proteins | sample 1966631 | NCBI WGS metagenome assembly UMLQ01 (sample SAMEA4836206, study PRJEB28245) | human gut metagenome | biome: gut microbiome; material: fecal sample | place: Denmark | collected 2008 | reverse complement strand
TTCATTTTAGCCTTGACTTTTTATTTGCAGGCTGTGTTTATGTGAGTAAAATTTCGTAATCAAACTAAAATATAGCGCACAACACCAAAGAAATCAAGAAAATGCAAAGAAATAGAATGATTCATTTTTTCAATAATGCCTAAAAACCGGGTAATAATGCGGAAAATATTATAACCGTCCGTGCGGGAGCCTAACCGCCGCCTTGCTCTTCCTATGTCGGTGTGCTATATACTAGGCCTGTTATAAAAGAGAAAAGGAGAACGCTTCCCATGCCTGCCTTCGATCCGCTGACCTACCGCTATGCCTCGCGGCGCAATGTCGTCTACGCCAAAAATGCCGTCGCCTGCACGTCTGTGCCGCTCGGCGCACAGATCGGACTGGACGTGATGAAATCCGGCGGCAACGCCGTGGACGCCGCTGTGGCGATGGCCGCGGCTATGCCGCTGCTCGAGCCGACCGGCAACGGCCTCGGCTCGGACTGCTTTGCGCTCGTGTGGATCGAGCGGGACAAACGGCTCTACGGCCTCAACGCCAGCGGTGTCGCACCGATGGTGCTGAGCGCGGAGAAGGTCCGTGCGATGGGCTATACAGAGATGCCGAAGGCCGGATGGCTGCCGACGATGGTGCCCGGCGCACCCGCAGGTTGGGCGGAGCTGAACCGCCGCTTCGGCACGAAGCCGCTCGCCGAGCTGTTTGCGCCTGCCATTTCCTATGCCGAGGAGGGCTATCCCGTGCCGGTGAACATCGCGCGGCAGTGGGAGCGCGACAGCCGCCGCATTGCCAAGGCGATGGCGGAGAACGCCGCGCCGCACGAATACTGGTGGCAGAGCTTTATGAAGCCGGACGGCACGCCCTACCGCGCGGGTGAGCTGTTCCGCCTTCCGGACTACGCCGCGACGCTGCGCTCCCTCGCCGCGACGGACTGCGAGAGCTATTACCGCGGCGCGCTGATGGAGCGGATCGTCGCGTTCTCCCGCGCGACCGGCGGGTACTTCTGCGAGGACGACTTCCGCAATTATCGCCCCGAATGGGTCGAGCCCATCACGCAGGACTACCGCGGCTATACGGCCTGTGAGATCCCGCCGAACGGCCACGGCATTACGGTGCTCATGGCGCTCGGCATCCTGAACGGCATGACCATGCCGGAAAATCGCGAGAGCGCCGAGCACTATCACAAGGTGATGGAGGCCATCAAGCTGGCCTTTGCCGACACGAGGACCTACGTCGCCGACCCGCGCTATATGAAAACAAAGGTCAGCGAGCTGCTGGATCCCGCCTATCTCGCCGCGCGCCGCGCGCTCATCACCGACCGCGCGCTGGAGCCGAGGGCGGGCGACCCGCACTGCGGCGGCACCATCTATCTCTGCACCGCCGACCGCGAGGGCAACATGGTCTCGTTCATCCAGAGCAACTACACCACCTTCGGCGCGGGCGTCGCCGTGCCGGGGACGGGCATCTCGCTCCAGAACCGCGGCGCGAACTTCTCGCTCGACCCCGCAAGCGACAACTGCCTTGCCGGCGGCAAGAGGTCCTACCACACCATCATTCCCGGCTTCCTGCTCAGGGACGGCGCCGCCGTCGGTCCGTTCGGTGTGATGGGCGCATTCATGCAGCCGCAGGGTCAGACCGAGGTCCTCGTCAACACGCTCGATTATCACATGAACCCGCAGGAGGCGCTTGACGCGCCGCGCATCCAATGGATCGGCGGCAGGAGGCTCGAACTGGAGCGTGAGGCGGGCGAGGCCATTGCCGACGAGCTGCGCGCGATGGGCCACGAGGTCACGGTCGTGGACGACCGCATTTCGATGGGCCGCGGTCAGATCATCTGGCGCGGAGAGGACGGCGTTTACACGGCGGGCACCGAGCCGCGCTGCGACGGCGCGGTCGCCGCGTGGTAAAGGAAGTTGCCGCAGGCAATAAATAAGGAAAGAGCCGCGTTCCCGGCGCAGGGAACGCGGCTCTTTTTGCGTGCTTGCGGCTCGGAACGCGGGCTGCGGTCGTGTCTCAGAGATTGGCGTGCTCCATCAGGTCGATGAGCACGCGGATGCCCTGCAGGTAGGCGCGGACCAGAATGCGCTCGTTCGTCCCGTGAACGCCGGAGGCGGCCTCCTCTGGCTCCGCCATGAAGGGCGAGCAGCGCAGGCAGGTGTCGCAAATCTGCTCGTATTGGTGCGCGTCAGTCGCGCCGACGGTCATGGACGGAACGAACACCACATCGGGGTAGTAGCGCTGCATACTGTCCACCACCGTGCGGTAGCCGTAGCCGTCGCGCCGGGCCGTGGCGGAGGGATCGTTGGCCTGCTGGTAGCGCAGTTCCACGGTCGGGTCCTGCACCGCCGCGCGGCAGTGCTCCATCACGCTCTCGACCGTGTCGCCGTCGGCAAGACGGAAATTGATGACCGCCTGCATATCCTGCGGCATCACGTTGCAGGCCCTGCTGCTGCCCTGAATGACGGTGGGAGCGATGGTCGTGGTGACAAAGGGAAAGAGCGCGGGGGACTGATAGCAGTAGTAGGCCGCAATGGCGTCCGCGTTCGCGCGGACGTCCCGCGTCAGCGTTTTGAGCGGCTCGGCGGTGATGTAGGGCGCGAGCGTTTCAAACGCGCCCATCATGGCGGGATTGAGCCGCACGGGGAAGGGGCTGCGGACAATGTCCGCGATGGCGCAGGCGAGATGGGCGAGCGAGGTGCCGCCGTAGGGGCGGCTCGAGTGTCCGCCGATGGAGCGGACCGTCAGCTCCAGATCGGCATAGCCCTTCTCCATCAGATCGACCTGCGCGATGGAAAGGTCGGGCGCGCCGAAGGCCGCGCCGGATTCGATCTTGCCGCCGCCCTCGTCTAAAACGAATTCCAGCGTCACGCCCTGTGCCTTGAGGTGGTCGGAGATCGCCAGCGCGCCGGTGTTGAGCGTTTCCTCATCGTCGCCGAAGGCGAGGTAGGCCGTGCGCCGGAAGGTCCTGCCGCGGGCGAGCAGATACTCCGCAGCCTCGAGCACGCCGAAGACCTGCTCCTTGATATCCAGCGTGCCGCGGCCCCAGATGTAGCCGTCCGCCACCGCGCCGGAGAAGGCGGGATAGGTCCAGTCCTGCTCCGTGCCCTCGACCACCGGCACCACGTCCTGATGGGACATGTAAAGGCAGGGGCGCAGCGTTTCGTCGCTGCCGGGGAGGGTGATGAGCACGGCATGGTGGCCGAGCCGCTCAAAGACACCCGTGCGCATGACATGGGGATAGCTTGCCTTCATGTGCGCGTGGAGCTTGTCAAACTCGCTATAGTCGGTCAGACTGTGGTCGGCATAGTTGATGGTTCTGCATTGGATCGCCTGCGAAAGACGCGCGACCGCGCCCTCGGCGTCTAAGTCGGGATAATTGCCCTCGAGGGCAAAGAAATCGGTGATCTTCTTCGTCATGCCATTTTGTCCTCCAGATAGCGGCTGAGAAATTCGCGGGTACGGCTCTCCTTCGGGTTTCCGAAGACCTCACGCGGCGAGCCCTGCTCGAGAATGACGCCCCGGTCCATGAATACCACGCGGTCGCTGACCTCCTTGGCAAAGGCCATCTCGTGCGTTACGACGACCATGGTCATGCCCTCCTGCGCGAGGCGCTTCATCACATCGAGCACCTCGCCCACGATCTCGGGGTCGAGGGCGCTCGTCGGCTCGTCGAAGAGCATGATCTCGGGCTCCATGCAAAGCGCCCGCGCGATGGCGACACGCTGCTTCTGCCCGCCGGAGAGGCGGCGGGAGTCGGCGTGGATGAAATCCTCCAGCCCGACGGCCTTGAGGTGGCGGATGGCCGTCTCCTCGGCCTGCGCCCTGGGAATGTGCCGCACCGTCATGGGAGCAAGCGTGCAGTTGTCCAGCACGGACTTGTTGTTGAAAAGGTTGAAGCCCTGAAACACCATGCCAATCTTCTGCCGCAGGGCGTTGAGGTCGACCTTGAGGTCCATGAGATCCTGCCCGTCGAACCAAATGTGACCGGAGTCGGCCTCCTCCAGCAGATTGATGCAGCGCAGGAGCGTGGACTTGCCGGAGCCGGACGCGCCGATGATGCACACGACCTCGCCGCGGTCGACCTCCAAGTTGATGCCCTTGAGCACGTGGAGGTCGCCGAAGGACTTTTCGAGCTGTTCGATTTTGATGATGGGATCGTTCGTCATAGCGTCCTCCTGTCAGTTTGAGCTGGGAAGTCCCAGATCGACGGTTTGATTGCCCTGACGCCGCTTCGTGTTGTCCGGCGCGGTCATCCTTCCCGTGATGGTCTTGAGCAGGAGCGAGGAAAGATACGTCAGGAACAGGTAAACGGTGGCGGCGATGAGGTAGCACTCGGTGCCCTTATAATAAATGCCGGCGACCGAGCGGGTCATGAACATCAGGTCGGATACGCCCAGCACGCACAGCACGGAGGAATCCTTGATGTTGATGATGAACTCATTGCCGATGGCGGGCAGCGAATTTTTGATGGCCTGCGGGAAAACGACTCTGCGCATGGCCTGCCAGTGCGTCATGCCGAGCGAACGCGCGGCCTCCATCTGCCCCGCATCGACGGCGAGGATGCCGCCGCGCAGCACCTCGGCAAGGTACGCGGTTGAGTTGAGCGAGACCGTGACAAGACCGGAGATGAAGAGCGACCAGACGCGGTTGATCTCCGTGACGCTCATGCCGGTGCGCTTGAAGAGATTGAAGATCGCGTAGTAGAAGATGAGGGACTGCACCATCATCGGCGTGCCGCGGATGACGAAGATGTAGAAGCGGGCGAATTTGTTCGCGACGATCTTGATAATCTTCACAAAGTCGTTGTTGCGCTTGTCGGGTTCCTGAATGCGGAGAAAGACCATGAGAAGCGCCAGCACGAACGCGATCGCCGTGCCGGCCAGCGCAAGCTGAACGGTCGTCCACACACCGGTGACGAAGAGCGAGCGCTGGTTGTAGGCCATGTAGACCATGGAGGAGAGCGTGTCGGTGGGGTTGCTCTCGGCGTGGACGGCGGCGTGGACGACGTAGGCGAGCTTGAGCACGAAGCGGTCGAGCGCGAGCAGCGCGGCAGCCGCGGCGTCCAGATAGGAGAGATAGCGGCTCAGCCGCACGAGGGCCGGGCGCTTGAGAATGGTTTCGCCGTAGCTGCTCCAGTGCGTCCATTTCACGAGCAGCGCCAGCGTGCTGACGACCAAAAAGAAATAGCAGACCGCGGCGAGCGCCGTACCGGGCACGGAGCCGGCGGGCAGAAAGCTGTACGGACTGGGTGCGGAATACCACAGGCTCAGGCCGACGAGGGCGATGACGCTGCCGCCCAGATAGACATAACGGTGGTCCCGTGCGATGAAGCTCTGACCGCGGGACGCGGGGGTTCCTCTCATGGTGCTTCCTCCTTATGCGGCGTGGAGCCGCCGGTTACTTCGGCTGGTTGGCGACGGCGGTGTTCCACATCTCGGTGCGCGCGTCGCTGTCGATGGTGGCAAGGATCTCGTTGATCTGCGCGAGCAGCTCGGTGTCGGACTTACGCAGGCCCACGCAAGAGCCCTTGGCGGGCAGCGTGAAGCCGTTGCCCTCGCTGAAGGTGATGAGACGGAAATCGGGATTCGAGGCGAGGTAGCCCGGGGCGCTCTCCTCGTTGATGACGATGGCGTCGCAGGTGCCCTGCTGCAGGCGGGAGATCATGTCGGGCACGCTGCCGACGGGGCTGAGGTGCTCGACGCCCTCAATCTGGTCGATGACGTCGTCGAGCGCGGTGCCCTGCTGACCGAGCACGGCGGCGCCGGAGAAGTCCTGAATGGAGGTCGCGTTCTCATACGGCGAGCCGGCGAGCACCATCATGCTGTAGATCGTCTCCTTGTACGGGTCGGAGAAGTTGATGGATTCGCGGCGCTCGGCGGTGTCCATCATGCCGGCGATGATGGCGTCGATCTGCCACTGGTTGAGCGCGTCGATCAAGCCGTCCCAGCTGAGCTTGACGATGACCAGCTCCTTGCCGAGCTGATCGGCGAGGATGCGCGCGATCTGCACGTCATAGCCCTCGGCGTAAGCTCCGGCGACGTTTTCCACGGGAACGTTGGTGTCGGTCGCGGCGCTCTCCTGCCAGTTGCTCGGCGCGTAGGCGCATTCCATGCCGACGCGGAGCTGGCTGCTTTCGGTCGTGGAAGGAGCTGTTTCCTCTGCCGGGTCGTTTGCGTCCTGCGCGGGAGACGTCGTGCCCGCGCCGCAGGCGGTGAGGGCAAGCAGCATGAGGGCTGCGAGCAGGGTAGCGATGGTTCTTCTGAGGTTCATGGTGTTGCTTCCTTTCTGAATGGAAATTTGGCTCCGTGGGGGGAGTCGGCCCTTCGTTGTCCGCGCCAACGAGTTCGGAAACAGAAAAAGCCGTAAATGCTCGCGTGGAGCATTTACGGCAAATGATCTGCAATACCGGCAAAACCGAAAACGGCCTGCCGACTCTTCGATAGCGCTCCACAAATTGTGACAGTCCGGCGGATCTTCTCCGACGAGCCAGCAGAAAACGGCACAGGAACCGTTCCCCACTTCGGCGGCTTCCCCTTTCCCTTTGCCCCGGATCTCTGCTCCGTACGGACTCGGTACTCTTGTCGGCCGCGCCTCTATCTCGCTCAACTGAATTGAGCCTATTCAATTGTTGACGTGAAGATACTACGGCGGCGCGCAAATGTCAAGCCCCCGCGGAGCGGTTCTCAAATTCTTGACAATCTTGCGCCGAAAATCCTCTCGACCTTGTAGAATTTTACTACTCGCGCGGTTATTTATGCGCGGCAAAAGCGCGCGGAAAGGCTCAAAACGACCGCTTAACGGAATATTTATGCTCTCTGCCGCTCTGCGCCCTCCGTTTTAGGACGCTTTAACATAGTGCAAAGCGGGCGCTTTGCCAAGTAAATACGGCAGCGACGCGAAGCGGCAAGACGGGTTTGGCGAAATGCACGGATTCTCGAAAAATGTCGCGCGAAATTTGTCATTTCCTTACAGGAAAAAGGTTGATTTTTTTACACGGGCGTGCTATGATATCGCCATAAAGTGCAAAAAGGGGCCATGGCCCCTTTTCTGTTCCCGACCGGGAACAGATGTGCTGTGCTCGCCCGCGGGGAGCCGCGGAGAATATACATTGTAGGAGGACCTTTTATGAAACGTAAATTGCTATCCGTTTTGCTGACGTTTTGTCTCGCGTTCAGCTTGCTGCCCACCGCCGCGCTGGCGGATGAGCGGGCAACTACTGGAGATTTGTCCTATTCTGAAGATGGAACGACAGTCTCTGGCTTCACTTACAGCAACGGCAAAATGACTGTTACCGGGAACAATGTAACAGTGGAGGATGTGACCTTTGGAGATGGCGCTCGTCTCGAGGTCAATACATCCGGTAGATTTACTCTCAAGAATTGTACCTTCAATGGCAAGACCGAAGTGCGTACACCGGTAACTCTGAATGTCGGTTCTGCAACTGTTACTGGCAATACCTTTAATGGTACTAAAACCGATGGTACTCCGGCTTATTACAATGCCATTGAGTTTGCGGTTAATTCTGGTAACAAGCTTTCTTCCGCTACACTTTCCGACAATATCTTTGAAGCGGCAATCAAAAACAATTATTTCAGCACCTACTACTATGAGGACAATGCTGTGATTACCGCTGAAAACAACGTGATTAAGTTGGCAAACCGTAGCAGTAATGCTATCCGTATCAGCAATGTCACAAACTCGAATGTGACGTTCAACCTGAACAACAACAGCTACGAGTTCAGTGATGCCAGCGGCTCCAGTGAGTACGAAGGCTTCATTATTCTTCAGGACTTCACTAAGAAAAGTGGTAATACGGAGGATTTCTCAAAAGTCACTATCAATATTTCCAATCTGACTTCTCCTTCTGATGCAAGCCGCCTCTTCTATGTTTGGGAAGATAGTGTTGGCCTTGTTTCCGATAATAACCCTGTCATCAAGGGCGACAGCAGCATTGAGAAATTCTTTACTGCCAAGGTCGGCGATACCTATTATAAGACGCTGGCTGACGCTGTTGCAGCGGCTAAGAATGGCGGTACGATTGATTTATTAAGTAATGTTTCGGAGCGCCTGTGGATAAGAAACAATGAAGATGTAACTATCAATCTGAACGGCTATACGATTTCGTCGGAGAATCAGACTGCTAACGTGCGACATGGTAAACTGACGGTTAATGGTCCTGGTACTATTAAGGAAGATACGCCTTATTTTGGTGCACTTTTAATTAAGGGTTCTACAAATCAGAGCGATACTAATTATGCTGTTGCAACTATTAACAAGAATGTAACGTTGGAAGGTTGGGCACCTGTCTTTATCGATCAGCTCGATAGTAAGAATAATGCAGGCAAGGCATATGGTATCACGGTAAATCTGAATGGTGCTGTATTAAATGGTAAGAAAGATAGCACTGGCGATTTGGGTTCTGGCATTTATGTTAATGGTACTATTAAAGATACTACGAATGCACCGGTAATCAATTTGGATTCTACTACGGTTACTTCGGAAGGCCAGGGCATGTATCTGGCTGGTTATGCAACTACTACTGTTAATGGTGGCAGTGTTAGTGGCAGCAAGACAGGTATTGAAATTCGTGCAGGTAAGCTGACAGTAAATGGCGCAACTGTAAATGGCAATGGAATTCCGACCAGTGTAACACCGAATGGTAATGGTTCTACTTCGGTTGGTGCAGGCATTGCAGTTGCACAGCATACCACTAAACTGCCGATTGATGTAACGATTTCTGACGGTACGATTTCCGGTTATACTGCATTCTATGAGAGCAACCCGCAGAACAACGCCGCAGAAGACCTTGCTAAGATCAATATCGCTGTAAAGGGCGGCGAGTTCAAGGCTATCAATGGCGGTACGAATGCTGTTTACAGTCAGAATAAGACCGGCTTTATCTCCGGCGGCTACTTCACCTCCAAACCCGCTAAGGAATACATTGCAACTGGCTATTATGTTGTTGCATCTGATAAGGCCGGCTACAGCTGCATGATCAGTGGCACTGCTCCTACCAAGGCAGAAGTGATTGTGAATGACAAGACTGCTGTCACTGTGCCCACTAATGAAAATTTGACCAATGAAGATAAGACTGCCATTCAGACCAAGACTAATATTGACGGCGTGGCCGAGGCAGTTGCGGGCAGCAAGGACGCAATTGTTAAGAAGGCCGGTGTAGACGCATCTAAAGTTGATGCAACTAAGTTGATCGAAGTTGAGGTTGCAGTGGATGTTGCCGTGAGTGATGTTCAGAAGAATGCAGAAGGAACAGCTATTTCTACGATTACATTTACCGCAAAGCCGACTGCAACTGTTAAGGTCGATGGCACTGAAAAGGGTACGGTTCCTGTCTCCAACGATATGCTCAACAATAAGCCCATCACCGTAAAGCTGCCTCTGCCTGCAGGCTTCACTCCCAAGCAGATTAAGCACACTTCCGCTGACGGTAGCGTAGAGTACTTCTTGAAGACTCCGAAGACCGGCGCAAAGACCTTTGAAATCAAAGATGGCTGTGCTGTGTTTACGATCACCAAGTTCAGCACCTTTGAGCTGTCCGGTACGGTCACCTATGTCGAGCCCAGCTATTCCTCCGGCAGCAGCTATGACCCGACCTACTCCGTCACCGTGGACAAGACCAAGAACGGCAGCGTGACCGTCAGCCCGAAGAGCGCTTCCAAGGGAGACCGGGTGACCGTCACCGTCAAGCCCGACAGCGGCTACGTCCTCGAGACCCTGACCGTCACCGACAAGAACGGCAACGAGCTGACGCTCAAGGACAAGGGCAACGGCAAGTACACCTTCACCATGCCCGCGGGCAAGGTCGAGGTCAAGGCGACCTTCATGGAGGACAACTCCATGCTGAACTTCTTCTACGACGTGCCCAACAACGCCTACTTCTATGAGGCCGTCAAGTGGGCGGTCAAGAACGGCATCACCACCGGCGTGGGCAATGACCTGTTCGCTCCCGAGCAGCCCTGCACCCGCGCGCAGATCGTGACCTTCCTGTGGCGCGCCGCCGGCTCTCCCGAGCCGAAGGGCGCTGCGTCCGGCATGACCGACGTGGTCAGCGGCAGCTACTATGAGAAGGCCGTGGCGTGGGCCATCGAAAACGGCATCACCACCGGCACGACGACCAGCACGTTCTCTCCCGACGCGACCTGCACCCGCGCGCAGGCGGTGACCTTCCTCGCCCGCGCCCTGAAGGCCAAGGCGGCGAGTGCGGCGGAGTTCTCCGACGTCCCGACCGGCAGCTACTTTGCGGACGCGGTCGCCTGGGCGGCGGCCAACGGCGTGACTGAGGGCATCGGCGGCGGCCTGTTCGGCTCCGACAACGACTGCACCCGCGGCCAGATCGTGACGTTCCTCTACAGAGCATACAACAAGTAACGGGAACGCGCTCCCTCAGACAAAACAAAGAGAAGAGGCCCATCTGCTTTGGCAGATGGGCCTCTTTGTATCTCGCGGCGGCTCAGCTCCTGCTGAGCTGTGCATCGTATTTGCTCATCGTGTTTCCTCGGTCAAAACTCTTCCGGAAATGCTCCGCTGCGGGACGGGAGGCGACCCGGTACGATCGGTCAAAGGCTCTTCACGAGCGTCAGGATGTTCGACCCGTCCGCGTATTCATAGGTCACCTCGTCCATGAGCTTCTTCACCATGAAGATGCCGAGACCGCCGACCTCCCGCTCCTCCGCCGACTGCGTTGTATCCGGGTCGGGCTTTTCAGTGGGGTCATAGGGCCGTCCGTTGTCGGAAAAGCGAAGCGTCGCCCTGCCGTCCTTCAGCGAGCAGCCCAGCACGACGCCGGTCGCGCCGCTGTAGCGGGCGATGTTGGAGAAGATCTCATCCACCGCCACGTTGACCTGAGCGATCGCCTTCATGGAGGCTCCTGCCTCGGCGAGAATGCCCTCAAAAAAGTCGGTGGCCTGCGGCAGCTGCTCCAGCGTCGGCGCGAGATTGATTTTTTTCATGCCCGACGACTTCATCTCGATGCAGAGCATGGTGATATCGTCGAACTGGTCCGCGCCGCCCGCGAACTCGTCCACATCGCGGTGCAGAGCCTCCAGCAGCTGACGGCACGAGCCGCCCTCGGCGGCGTTCAGCGCACGGAGCATCCGGTCAGTCCCGTAAAGCGTGTTGGAGGCATTCGTGGCCTCCGGCACGCCGTCCGTGTAGACCACCAGACGGTCTCCCGCGTCCAGCTCCAGCTCGTATTCGCGGTATCGGGCGCCCTCCATGCCGGCCAGCACGAAGCCGTGCCTATCCTTGAACAGCTCAAAGGAGCCGCCTTTGTGCATGATGGCCGGATACTCGTGGCCTGCGTTGGCGCACTTCATTTTTCCCGTGGAGATCTCGAGGATGCCCAACCAGACGGTGACGAACATCTCCGCTTCGTTGTTTTCGCAGAGCTGATCGTTCACCTTTTCCAGCACGGCCTTCGGGGACAGACCGCTCTGCGCGGCGGATTTCAGCAGCGTTTTGGAGATCATCATAAACAGCGCCGCGGGGACGCCCTTGCCGGATACGTCCGCCATGACCAGCGCCAGATGGTCGTCGTCCACCAGGAAGAAGTCGTAGAAGTCGCCGCCGACCTCCTTCGCCGGAGTCATGGAGGCGTAAATGTCAAACTCGTGACGCTCGGGGAAGGCGGGGAAGATGCAGGGCAGCATGGACGCCTGAATGTGGCGCGCCACGTCCAGCTCTGCGCCGATGCGCTCCTTTTCCGCGGTGACGCGGCTGAGATTTTGAATATATTCATTCAGCTCCGACACCATGTACTGGAACGAATGGGCAAGCTCCTCCAGCTCGTCGCCGGTGTTGACCTCCACCCGAAAGTCGGACAAGGCCGCCATCTTGCTCTCCACCAGCCCGATGGCGGCGTGGTGCAGAGTCCTCAGCGGACGGATCAGAATGCGCCGCACATAGTAGTAGTACGCGAAAATGGAAAGCAGCAGAACGGCCAGTACCACGCACAGCGTCAGAACGAGAAATTGCCGGATCTGCTGGTCGATCATGTCCATCGAGATGTCCACGCTGGCCAGCGCCACCGGTGTGCCGGCTTTGTTGAGAATGGCGACGTAGGCCGACGCCAGATAGCCGTACTCCTCGTTGTTGGTGATGAGGATGGTCTGCTCCGCGTCGACGGCGAAGGCCCCGTGCATCAGCTCGTTGCCGCCGCCGTAGTAGGCGTCGGTGTCGCCGAGGTCGCAGACGCCGTCCTCGCCGGGAACGCCCGCGTCCCAGATGTAGTACATGACCTCATCCTCCGGCACGACCACATAGAAGTATTTCAGCCCCAGCTTCTCCCTGGCGTCCTGCAGGTAGCGGTGGATCTCCTCGTAATAGGCGTCCTTCTCGCCGGTCCGGTAGTATTGCTCCACGCGGTCTCCGTCGATGAGATCCGCCGCCACGGAGGCCTGACCGAACGCGAGAGAGGCGTATTGCTCCTCCATCCGCGCCCGGTACAGTTGGGCAATCGAGGGGGCCAGGATCGCCGCGAGGACGGCGGCCATCGCCACCAGTCCCAGCAGCAGCTTGGGCTGTAACCGTATGCTCCTTGCTCGTTTCATGTCCGCACCTCCATCGGATGGATATGAAGCCGCAAATGACCGTCCCTTACGCGGTAGAGCGCCCGCGTGGGGGACAGACGCTGCACCTCACAGGGCAGCGGAGCCGTGCCGGCCTCTACCGCGGTCACATAGAACCACGCGCCGCTCAGCTCCACCTGAGTCATGGAATTGTATTTTCGGAAGATCGCCAGGGCCTCCGCCCGGCTCATTTCAGGATGCAGCGTCAGCAGCGCGGATGCGGGACGCTTCCAGTAGGGATGCTTTTCCGCCTGCGGCCGGCCGGCCGCCCAGCGGTCGTCAAGGTGCTCGAGGAGCTCCTCGACCGTCGCGCGCGCCCATGCCGCGCTTTGCAGATAGACGTCGATGCTGTCCGTCTCCGCGGCTATGTCAATGGTGTGCTGCGCCAGAACGTCACCGCCGTCCAATCGCTGCGCCACCTTGTGCATCGTCACGCCGGTGCATGACAGCTCCCGCTCCATGGCTCCCTCGATGGGGTAATAGCTGCGCCCCTGCGGGAGCAGCGAGCTGTGGGTGTTGATGCCGCGGAACGCGGGGAAGTCCTCCGGCAGCGTCAGGATGCGGTCATACTCCGCGATGAAAAACAGCTCGCAGCCCTCCTCCGTGAAGTATCGCCGGATCTCCTCCGGCGAGATGGCCTCGTAGTGGACGGGGATGCCGAGCTCCCCCGCCCGCTTTACGATGGCATATTCCGTGAAATAGTCCTCGTCGTTGTGATAGGTATACAGCGCCAGCACCTGATGCTTTTCCACAAAATATTCAAAGCACGACAGGAACACGTCGCTGCCGAAATAAACGACCTTCATCGCTTTTCCCTCTTTGTCCTCAGATCTTGATGATCAGTGTGTTGAAGCCCTGATAGCGCCGGTAGAAAAATTCCTTCGCCCGCTTTTTGATGACCAGTACGCCCATGCCGTCCATGTCGAAATCCTCGTCCCGGCTGGCGCGGGAAGTATCTAACGCAAAGGGATTGAAGGTCGTGGCGTCGTCCCGCAGGTGCAGCTCCAGCACGCCGCCCTCGTCCATGATGGCCGTCAGCTGGAGGTATCCGTCCGTCCGCCCCTGAAAGCCGTGCTTCAAGATGGCCATGCCGAGCTCCTCCACGGTCATGGTCGAAAACATCTGCTGCTTCATGTCCGCGCCCCAGACTTCACAGAAGGCCTCCAGCTCGCGGCACACGTCCATCACATCCTCCGCGTTGCTGAGGATCGTCCGCTGGAAGATGCGCTCCTCCGGCAGCTCCGCTTTCTTATAGCGGCCGCCGAGGCCCAGCAGCAGGAACACCGCCAGCGAGCCGGCCTCCGTCAGCAGGAACAGCAGCCAGAAGCGCTGCAGGCCAAAGGCGTAGCATACGAACGTCAGCGGAATGAGCAGCACCGCGCCGCGCAGCGTCTCCAGCAGGAACGACGGCTTCTCGTTCTCGCAGGCCTGATAGTAATTGCACAGCAGGATATTGATGCCGGCGAACAGCGCCCCCGCGCCGTAGAGCCGCAGCGCGGTACACGCCAGCGCCTCCGACGCCGAACCGGCGATGCCGAACAGCAGGCACATTCCCGCGGGCCACAGCTCCACAAGGGCGATCAGCGCGCCGCCCACCGTCAGTCCCGCCGTAAAGCCGAGACGCACCGTGTTCCGCATTCCCTGCCGGTTGTGCTCGCCCTGATAGGTGGAGAGGATGGGCTGCATGGCGCGCCCCGTCCCCTCAAACAGGTACAGGATCAGGTAGGAGGTATTCTGAATGACGTCGAACACCGCCACCGCCGTTTCGCCGCCCAGACGGATCAGCAGATTGTTGCACACGAGGAAGAAGATCATCTGGTACAGGTACTGCACCGAGGTGGCCATGCCTGCCTTCAGCGCGGAAAGGGCAGGGACGAGCCAGCGCCCGCGCGGCAGCGCGAAGCGCAGCGTGTGCTTCTGACCGAAAAAGCCCGGCAGATAGATGGCGATGGTGATGATCTGTCCCAGCGCGGTGGACAGTGCCGCGCCCCGCGTGCCCATGTCCAGCGCCAGCACCAGCGTGATGTTCAGCGCGATGTCGCAAAGGTTGCCTATGACCGAGCCGGCGCCGGCGCGGCGCTGACTCCCGTCGTTGCGCAGATAGTAGTTGAACACGTTGGACAGGTAGAACAGCGGCGTGGCCGCGACAAGGATCTGCAGATAGTCCCTTGTGGCGGCATACAGTGCGCCGTCCGTGCTCCGCGTGCCCAGCAGCGCCAGCAGCGGGTCCATGAATACGCTGCCCAGCACGGCGGTCGTGACGCTGAAAAGCAGCGCCAGCGCGAGCACGCCGTGAAAGCTGTCCGCGGCCTCCTGCGTTTTGCCCTGACTCAGCAGACGGGAATAGCGAACGGAGCCGCCCAGTCCGAGGCCGTGGGCAAACATGCAGTTGATCATGTAGACCGGCAGGATCAGACCAATGGCGGCAAGTCCCACGGCGCCCAGCCGCTGCCCCACCACCACGGCGTCCGCCATATCGCTCAGCGCCCAGCCGAGCGACGAGAGCATGGCAGGGACCCACAGTCCACGGAACATCCGAGCGGTAAAGCGGTCCGCCGTCCGATGTGCGGCGGGGCTCATCGTCCGCATGGTGTTACTCAATGGTCAGAATGTCGGAGAAGCCGGTCACCTCAAAGATCTCCATCACCGACTCGCTCACATGGGTGAGCACCATTTTACCCTGACGGTTCATCAGCTTCTGCGCGGACAGCAGCACGCGCAGTCCCGCCGAGGAGATGTACTCGACCTGCCCGAAGTCCAGACGCAGCTCGGTGACGCCGTCAAGGTCGGCCTTCAGCTCCGTTTCCAGCTGGGGGGCGGTGGTGGTGTCGATACGGCCCTCAATGGCCATTGACAGCGCGGAATCCTTCTTTTCTTTTCTGATTTCCATGCTTTTTCTCCTCCAAAAACGATTGAATTTTCAGTGTGCGGCGAAGGGCCGCGCGTTTCATTTTCTATGATAACTGTATCCAGTGTAACACAAGCGCGGCTTTTTCTCAACGAAAAAAGTAAATTCTGCCGAAAATCGGTGCGCGGACGTCGGACGACGGGCCTGTCCCGTGACGCGCACGGGGCTCCGCCCGGTATGAAAAAGGAAAGCCCCGCATACCCTCTACCAAAACAAAATGGGGAGGATATGCGGATGTTTTTGCAGTTTGCCTTGAGGAAAAAGCGCGGGAAACGGGAGACGGCGAAGCCGCGCTTTCTTGTTCT
>UMLQ01018948.1_pt1 | contig 15790 bp, 21 predicted proteins | sample 1966631 | NCBI WGS metagenome assembly UMLQ01 (sample SAMEA4836206, study PRJEB28245) | human gut metagenome | biome: gut microbiome; material: fecal sample | place: Denmark | collected 2008 | reverse complement strand
TAGCATTGCGCACAAATATAAATAGTAATTTTTGTGTAGTTTTTACTATTGTAATGTGATTCAATATGTACTACTATAATACTGTGCTTAGGCACAAGGAGTTACATATATCACATAAACAATATAAGAAAAGAGGTATAAATATGAATTTAACAAAAACTTTTTTAATGAATTTTACAACAGAAAAACCAGTATATATTGATACTGATTTAACTAGTGCAAACTTTGGTAAATTATTTACAGAAATAAATAATCAAATAACAGAAATTTTATTTGAAGACTGCAATTTTTCTTATGATACTTTCTTTGATATAAAAGAAAAATTAAGTGATAAATTTACAAAATCCGAAGCACTAGTAATAAGTGATGAATTCACAAAAACAATGCGAACTATAGATATTAGTTTTGTTTGTAAAATTGGTAAACAAATCGGAATGAACTTTGATTTATTAAAAAGATTATATGAATTATCAACTTGTAAGAAAGTGTTTTGGTAAGAAAGGAGAATAAAAAATGATTAATGAAAAAAGAGTTAAAGAGTTATTTGCAAAGAGAAATTCAAGTAGAGTTAAGATTATAAATTGGAAATATATTTATAGTAGATATTTAGATGAAATGATACCGTACTATGTACAATATTCAGGGGAAGTATATGTATGGAATGAAGAAAGTTTAGTTTATTATAATATAAACAGAAGTGAGTGTGTATCTCTTGATTTTGTTTTAGAAAATGTTGGAATGTAAAGTCTAAATTAATAATTAAATAAAGGAGAACTAATATGAATACAATATTTTACATCAAAAACGGAAAAAAAACAAATAAAATTAAGCCTAAGTATATGTATAGCTTAGACAAACTCAATAAAGCTATAAGCTATGGAAGTACTATAGTAAGATTTGATGAATTACAGAAATGGTACAAAAGCAAAAAGCATTGGAATTTAGTAACTAAGGATAGAGATAGACTTGAAACTGTATTAAATGAATTTGGCTTTTATTACAGTTGTGCTTTTAAATCCGAGGGGGCAGAAAGTTTTTATATAGAATTAGATTTAACTAAAAAACAGAATCAAAGAGCAATAAAAATCTTTCAGGATTTTTATATAAATTTATAATTTAATTGCTGGTCTATCGGCACTACGGGAAGAAAGAGGTAATTTTATGAAAATTAAAGCAACAGTTTATCCAAACAAGGAAAGCAATACTAATTTGAAAGCTATGGTAATTCTTGAAGTTGAAGATTGCTTAATCATCAATTCAGTCAAAATCGTAGAGGGTAAAAAAGGACTATTTGTATCTATGCCACAGTACAAGGATAAAAACGGAGACTACAAAGATATAGTTTATCCAAACTCAAAGGAAAAAAGAAACAGCTTAACAGCTCTCATATTAGCTGAATACGAAAAAGTGACAGGTACTAAAGATAGTACATCAAATATCTAATATGAATAAATACGATATAGATAATAATTTACATATTAATATTAATACTGGGATTGAGTTTACAAGGGTAGCCCTAGAATTAGGCTACCCTATACAGTCAATCATTAAAGAGTTGAGAGAGCCGACTGGGTATAATATTAAGCTAGAAAATTTGAGAGTTGCCGATAAAACAGTAACAGGCTATGCATTACTAACGGATATTGAAGATATTGAAAAAACAGTATCAAGTAGGGGTACAACCGAAAATAGATATACAGCGGAGAAACTTATAAGAATATTAAGCAAGTATACAGATTACTAAATAGAAAGGGGTTAAAGTTATGTATAAAAGATTAGCAAAGGCATATAGCTACGATGGAACACGAAAGTTAACAGATATTAAAGGAATAGTGATACATTGGACTGCTGGGAGTTTTGACACAGCAAAAAATAACGTTGATTTTTTTGCAACGTCAAACACTAGATACGCAGGAGCTCATTATTTCACGGATAAAAAAGGATATGCAGGTCGTTCACTCCCCCTTAAATACGTCGCTAATTCAGTAGGCGGTGGTGTAATGGGAGACGGTGGAAAAAAGTATTATAATATTCTTAATAATACAAATACAGTATCAATCGAACTTTGTTCGTCAACTTATGAAGAACCTTATAATAGAAAGCAAATAAAAAGAACTAAAAAATTAATCAAGTATATAAGACGTAAATGCCCTAACATTAAGTATATAGCTAGGCATTACGACATTAACGGAAAGTACTGTCCTGCAACTTTAATTACTCCAGCACGTTGGAAACAGTTCGTTAAAGATGTAGGTTGTACCGATTTAAAGTATACACTATAAGAAAAGGAGTTAAAATTATGCATAAAAGATTAAGTTATTTATTTTTTTCTGATTTACAGAATGGGGATATAATTAAGATTAAGAAAGAAAATTCTAACGAAGATTATAAAATTCTAATCGTTGGGGAGCTTATTAATAATAACACAAGAAAAGTGTATAATATCAGAAGTTTAAATCCTTTCCTTGAATGTAAGATAGTAGTTAGTTCCACAGGAACATATAAATATATTAGTCCTAGAGAAAGTATTATAATTGAGATTATGAAATTAGAAGATTTTGCAATTACATTACATTAATAATGTATTATAATTATATTCGAGGACTAAATGATACTAAAGTACAAGATATTAATATTGTTCCTGATTTGGAAGTCTATGACAAAGTGGTTATGACCAAAGAAGAAATAGAAAAAAAACTTGGCTATGAAATCATAATAAAAGATTAATTTATACCCTGACTAAATATTTAGTCAGGGTATTTTTATCGCATTCGAGGAAAAACAAAAGGACAAAACCTTTGATTATATCTAAATTGAATTGGTGGAATTGGTTCAGGTAATGGGGGGTTATCGCTATCAGCTCTTGCGTAATACTGCCATTTATCAGCATAATAACTTCGAATACTGATTTGTTCGGCAGGTGGTAAAGTGTCATTATGAGCCCCGACTAACTTTGTTGCTCCTGATGAATTGCTTTCAAAAACAACCTCCGTGTGACCCTCTCCGTCATTGTTATAAAATAATATATCGCCCCTTATTAAGTCAGCTTTAGACTTAAATCTTTGTACTTTAAAACCTAAATTCTCAAGCTCTGTTTTTTGATTTGCTGTGGTAAACTGAGTACTTAAATCATAGCCACCACCATTATGTAGACCAAATGAAACAAAACTACTGCAATCAAAGTAATATCCATCATATGTCCAAGGAACTCCGTGCCCAGCTCCTAACTTATATAAATATTTATTATTGTTGGCGATATTTTCACACCAGTTCAAAAATCCTGTTATACTTGTATCATCAACCGAATTAAAATCAAGTATATCATTCCATTCTTTACTCCCTATATGCCCTACATTATCTCCGTTATATCGTTTTAAGATGTTAGCTTGCGACTGGTCGGCAGGTCGCTCATAATTTTTTAACCAAGCCCCTGTTAAATAAAGTATACTTTCGGTACTTTTAATAAATTCTTTAAATGTGATAGGATAGTCGCTTGTTTTAAGCCATTGCAGATTGTTTTTTGCTTCGTAGTCTATTACTGAAAGCTGTGTAAACATAGTACTATAAGTATTATATCTCCCGATTGCTTTTGCTCTTTTTTGTAGGTTGCTTTTTGGCGTCCATTGAACTAATCCGTAACCTGAACCACCTACCTCGTTAAGCATAGGATTTACAGTTGATTCTGCTGATATATTTCCAAGTATGGCACATATCGCATTATTGCTCCACCCCAAATCACTCAACTGTTTGCAGTATTTAAGAACGCATTTAGCATTAAATTTTTGCTGTTTTTCCGTCAGGTAACTACTACTTCCGTAGTAGCTCCCTGACTTATCCCTGTATATCTTAGCCATATTATTACCTCTCTATCTATGATTAGCTTCTTTATACTCGTTATACTTATATACATAATTAATCGAATGCCAAATAGTTGTTCCATTATCGAACATCTGTTTAATTACATTCATAGCGTCCTGCGGAATATTACCGATTAAGTTAACTCCACTTGTTTTTATATAATTCCAGTAAGGACGACTGTCAAATTTAGGAACTTTTATTTGATTGATTTTGTAGCCAAACATTGAAAAATAATCATCAATCATTTTACAATTTTCAGCTGTAATTGTAACCGTTTGAGCTTTAAATCCTATTTGCCCAACGGTAATATTAGCAACCCCTGTAAATGCTCCGTGGGGAACATCTGCCTTGCTTTCCTGGTCTTTCAAGGCTGAATCCATAGCATTTTTTTGATTATAATAATTGATTCCAGTATCAACTGCCCCAGTTACTGAACTAACAGCACTTCCAACATTTCCACTTGCAAGTCCGCCAAGAAATCCTGCCCAGTTTTTTACAAATCCAATCTTAGTATTATTCTCCAAAGTTGAATACTGATTTGATATGCTGTTCTGATTCGCCGCCATATAGCTGGCGAAACTGTTAGTAACAAAAGGAAGTTCAACGTTAGTTTGCCCCTGTATTGAATAATCAAGATTTTTCACAACACCGTCATATTCATTTAAATAACCAAAGCTAGTGTTTGCTTCCACACAAGGGAAATAATAATAAAAATCAATCTTGCTTTTATCGTTGGAAAGCTCAAACTGCCCTTTCATTGAATTACCGTTGTTGTTAGTAAAATTAGCAAAGCAATATGGATAAGTAAAGCACTTGTTATTTATAGGAGTATAGCCGTCAATATTAGTAGGTCGGTTAACCTGATATTTTAACATTTCAGCCTGATTTTTATTTATTCCTACATAATTAATAGGGTCACCTGTATCCGCAAAGTAAGCTGTTTCCTTTATGCTGTCGGGGATTGCGGATTTTGGCACCATATACAATCCACTAACGCCGTCTAATTTATTTTTAAGCGTAAGCAAACGTATTAACACGTTCATTACTTCCAAGTCATCGGAAAAAATAATGCTAGTACTGTATTCATATTTAGAGGGTTGACAAGTATTTGAAATGGCTGTTCCTCCTGAATGCCCTGTTTGTAGTACTCCCGAAGTATCTGTACACGCTAAACAAAAGTACATTCCCTTATCGTCTCCATTTAGAACTACCGATTCTTTGATTTTATATTCATCAATCGGTAATCCCTCGTCAATGATGTAAGCTCCGTATGTATCAACTGGAACGTGTTCACGTTCCACAAAGGAATCCTGAAAAGTGATTCTATGGCAATATGTTTGCCAATAATCGTATTCATAGTGAAGTATACAAGTAGTAAGATTGCTTTTCCATTCCACACTTGTTATAAATATAAAGTATGTCTTGTTTGCTTCCTCTATCATTCCATAATTGTACTTGTTACCGTGATAGTAATTAATATCTAATCTTATTGTTTTTTCCGATTTATTACAACTAGCCAAATTAGTTTTAATCACATCTTTGTAGGAATTAAAAGCATTTTTTTGCTCGGCTTCTGTTTTGTAATAAACTTGATTTGAGTAGTCATTTATCGGAAAGTTTTTAAAAAGGGTTAAATTCATCATATTATCACCTCACTTTAATAAAGAACTGAACTAAAAAGATGTTCGCTCTCTATCCAGTCCATATACATATTCATTACATTAGTAGTTAATTCAAGAAATTTATGTAACAACTCTATTGCGTTGCCCTCATAGCCATTAGACACTTCATTATATAATGATGTATTAGTTCCATTCTCGTTAGAAGTATCTGTAATATTACTATTACTGTTAGTATCTCCTGTACTATCGTCAATCATATTACTTGTATTAGTTCCCTGATTGTTGTTAGCGTCCGTTATAAAGTTGCTTTTTGTACTAAAAAGATTATCAATGTCAACAGAATTTGATGGGGTATCACTGTGTAAATTAAAATCTTTACTGCTACTGTTGTTGAGGCTATTACTATGATTTTTAGAAATGCTGTGATTTTCAGCAACGCTGTTACTATTTCTGTCGATTTGATGATTCGTATTAGTATTTGAATTACTTTCCCTATGATAAGTGTTTAGTGGATTTAATTCATTAGCTTTAACTGTAACAAATCTAACAGCTCTATCCTGATACTTTTTTAACATCTTTCTAAAAGCGATTTTAAAATCCAAAAACGTATCAAAATTTAACTCCCTATCGAAAAAAGTATCGCATAAAAATTCTATAAATTTATTCCATTCGTTAGTATCATCTGTATAAAAGTATTTCTTTTCAGAATCTAAAAATTTTTTAACTTTTTCATATACATTTTCGTAATTGAAAATTTTATCATACATATTTACAAGGTCAATTAATTTCAAAGTATAATTTGGATTATTCTTGTACATTCGTTTCAGCTCCTTTCTCAAACTCAAAGATACCGTTAACTGTATCTATGATTTTATTATCAACATCTACTTCCCAATCTGTGCCGAATTTTTCATTAACGTTTGCAATAAACTCTTTTCTATTCTGAATCCTGTTAGAAAGTAGAGTGTTTTTAATATCGTCGTTACTGCTGATTTCACTAGTGATTAAACGTTCTTTTTTATTTGGATTAACTAAACTCGAAAGTCCTGTTACGGTTAAAAATTCATTTAAAACATCTCTAAGTCCGTCGTAGTAACTTGATATTGTTTCGGGCGTGGAAAAACTCAATGTGTTAAATTTTTTGTCGGGTCGATTTAAAGCTACAGTAACAGGATTGCCAACGGTATGGTTATTAAACTGTGTTAGAACTTCATTTAGACTGTTTTTGTCGGGAACTTCTAACAACGCTGACTTTCTACTTAATATGATAGCATTATCAATACTAACTTTAAGTTCTGCTATGCACTGTGCATACTGCCAAGCTAGTACACTATCACTAACACTTGTAATGTTATAATTATATCCAATTACAGCATTCTCTTTAGTGACTTGCTTTTCAGTTCCGTCGGGCATTATCGCCATAAAAGTGCTGTATTCATTCCAAGCGTTTAACCTGCCAGTAGGATTTGCAGGAGCAACTATTAGATTGTCGGTGGAATCCTTAAAAGCACATACGTAAGCTGAATTGAAAAAACTTTGGTCGATTCTTCGTCTCAAAACACTATTTACATTTTCATAATCAAATATTCCAGTTAAGATATTTGATAAAACGCCATACCAAATATACTTCCAACGCTCTTTGTCATATAACGCTTGTTCCGTTCCGTTAGTTGGTTGCAGAACAAAAAATAAAAGGTCATTTATTTTCATATTTTTATATTCCTTTCCATAAATTAATAGGCTACTACTATTGAAGTAGTAGCCTGATTTTTTTTACTGTAAGATTTCAAAATAAAATTCTACGTTCATAGTATCACTTCCAACTGACAAGTTAAAGTTTGAAAGATACGTACTATCAAAAATAAAGTGTAATTTATAATTCGAATCGTCAGATGTTGAATCTGCAAAAAATATTCCATAAGGAGCGTCTAATATTACATTAGAACTAAATAATGAACTAATAATATCAATTCTGAAATCAGAATCTATATTTGTAATTTCAGATTTTGGAATATTTATATAAATATCACCGTGAATATTATTAATATACTTTCTATCTGCTACTTCAACATAATTAATAGCAAAGTTATTATTATCAGTTCCTGCATTTTTTGTCAAAATTGCCGTAGCTTTGTATTTTTTCTGTTTTTGTGATTTATAAGTAAGAGAACCACTATCGCCAATCTGATAATATTTTAATAAGTTAGAATCGTTTTCGACTTTCGTTACTCGATTCTTTAAAACTGATATGTCAGTTTTGTTATTTTCAATGTCAGTTTCATTTTTTGTAATCTTTTTAACTAGTGTGGCGTCAGCCACATATAAATCTTTAATCTTATTATCGTGGTCAACTAATTTATCATTAATAGTATCAACGTTACTATTAATAGTCTCAATATCGCTAGTGTTCTCTGTGACCTGTGCCGATATAGTTCCAAACGCTGTATCTATCTTATTATAATTAACGTTTGGCACTCCATAGCTAGGATAATCCGTTCCGTCCCATAAATATAATTTTAAATTTTTTGTTTCTGTCATTTTTATTTCTCCTTTTCTAATCTCTAAAAAATGTCTGAACTTTATTAAAGTTATTTAAATTTATCGCTTTTCGTAAATCGCTAGGTAAAGAATTATAATAAAAGTATGCTGATTCATCATCTTTATTATATCCTCGCCTAAAAAGTTTATACTGCGAATACAAGATGTTATTAATGTTAAAAAGAATGCTATCCATAGTGAATTCTAATCCTGCATAGCTTCCTAAATCGTTAGCAGTATGATGTTGTGCAGCATACTCGATTGAATCCCAATCGAGATTGTAAGCTATTGCACTAAATGAGTTATCCGTGCCATTCTTATTATATATGAATATAGTGCACTTAATCTCGCCAGCTCCGTTTTTAACCGTAACATCACTGTAAACATCAGAGAAGTTTGTCAATTTAAACAAAATTCCAGCTCCCTCGATTTTAACATCGGCAGTTTTTCCATTTACTGTAATTTCTCCAAAATCTGTATTATAAAACGATACGTATATTCCTGCTCCGTCAGTATCTGACCTAACATTTACGACTTCTTGAACTAGTGCCCCACTCCAAGTAGCTTTATATATATTACTATATTCAGGGAGTTCTGATAATATAAAATTATGTTCCGCCCAATTAATTTTTGCGGATTCTGTAAGTGAATTATAATTATATAAATGTAATCTACTTTTGATTTCTGCAATATCTTCCCAAGTAAAGCTAAATCCTGATTTCTGAACGATTCGCATAATATCTTGCATACATTCTTCATTTGTTTTTAGGTTTCCGTCTACTGGCGAAAAACTTGCAATACTTTTACTTGCTAATTCTTCTAACTTCTGATTAAGTTCAGCAATAAGAGTTTTAACCTCTAATATTTGCTTGTCAGTGTAATCTCTGTCGCTTTTACTTGTATCGCTAATTAACGTTTTAAGTTCTGCTTTAGCTTCGTTCAACAGTTTTTGGAATAATCTACCTAATTCATCAATTTGTGACTGTAAATTTGTATTTATAGTATTGACGTAGTTCCTTTCATTTGTAATTGCTTCATTAATGTATCTAGTTAAATCATTATCTAAAGTTTTTAATTTAGCTTCAATTTCAGTTGAAAGCTCTAATATTTTTTTATCGACGTAACCCTGATAATCGCTTTCCCAGTTCGATACATATTCAGTCACTTCATTCATCTTAGTTATTAACTGATGAATTATCTGTTGAGTTGATAATGCGTTATCAACAGATAAATTTTGACTAAACATAAAAGGCAAAAGTCTATTCATTATATCTTCTCCTCTCTTTTAAATTTTTAGGTAGTAGGAAAAAAATCCTACTACCTTATAATTTTTTTTATTCTGTTACAACAACAGCGTTTCTTTCAATAAGATTGTTGAAGTAATCAACTGGCACATCTGATTTCTTCACTTCATGAACTAAAGCGTTAACACAGAAGAACGGAGAAGTGCTTAATGTTTGCCAGATATGCAAGTATCTATTATAAGCTCTTGCCGTTGGTAAGTCATTACCATTTACTTCATTATCCGGGTCATCAATTACCCTAAAAAAGTTCTTGTCGCAAATTACGGCGTCAATTGCATAATACTTTTCGGAGCCTGTTTCGCCTGTTTTTATATATCCCAAGCCGTCAACCTCTGTAACATTATCAACGTTGAACGCTAATTCATCCTTGTTAAAGGCACTTGCTAAAGTTGATACAGATAATTTATTCTTAATCTTATATGGTAATATCAAGGCTGTATCATCTTTAGAACAAACTGGTAAAATCTTAGTAGTAGGATTTTTAGCACCCCAAGGAGAATTGCTTGCATTTCTGAAATTAAATGAACTTGCTACATCCTTTACAACTTCGATAAAATCATTTCCAGTTGACTGGTCTGTAACCTCTGTAATCTCGATAGTTTTAATGCTGTCATTCTGAACAGCTGACTGAATGAGCTGTATCATAAGTTCATACTCTTCTTGATAATTAGATTGATATAATGTTTCTGTTAAGTCGTTAACGAACTTTTCTAAATCTTGCCAAGACTGCATAGCGAGTTTCATTTCCTTTTCCGAGAAAGTTAAAGGAAAAACTCTCTGTCTGTTAAGTCTATGGAAGCATTCAGCGTATTCCTGAGGATAAAGTTTAAACATCTTAGCCACTCCGTCAGTGGTAAATTCATAATTAAACCCGCTAACTAAACCTTTAGCGATTTCTCTTGTATCAATTCCTAATCCTTTACCACCTCTTTTAAATTTAGCAAGTGGATTTTCGAATTTAGCAATTCTATTGATAATTGTTTCGCCAATAACATTTATAAGTCCTTTAGCAAATTCGTTTTTTACAGTTGAATACTGTAAAATCGGATTTGATAATTTAATAATCGGGTCACCGTCCTTCAATTCTGAGACTTTTGTCTGATAATCTGCACTAGCATTCTGTCTAATGTAGTTTGCAATTTTAATTAGATTTAAATCTGCCATTTTTTTATATCTCCTTTCTAATAATAAATATCCTCAATTTTTATTTCTTCGCTTGTTTCTGATTTGTCTTTTCTTGAATCATCAACTACAACTGGTATCATTGCTAAAAGTTCCAAGTTCTTTGCCTTTAGGCTGTTAACTGATTCCTGTAGTTCTTCTTTTTCCTTTTCTAAATTTTCTTTTTCCTTTACAACTTCGTCAATCTCAATTATTGATTCTGCAATGTCTGTTGTAATCTCGTCAATAGATTCAAACTGTTTGTTTGCTAAATCGTGAATTTTCATTCCTCATCAATCTCCTTTCTTATTTTTTCAAAAAACTTGCTGATTTTTTTAGGGAATACATTCGGATTCATTTTTCCTAAATTTTCAATGATTGAAATGCACTCCATAATTATTAAATATGTGCATACCATTTTGAAAATTGAAAATCCTACATTGATATCCAACATATCCATTGAGTGCTCTGCATAGGCTGAAAAAATAACAGCTATGACTTCAGCAATCTTATGAAGTCCACCCTGTCGCATTTTTGTTGAATTTAGCGACTTCGTAAGGATTGCAAAAATAACACCTGTAACAACGTCTATTATTATTCCTGAAAAAACAGCCAATCCATAATATAGCATATTCTGTTGCTCCTTTCTCTTAGGATAATACTATACTAGCATACTACTTACTTCTTTGTCAACTGTGTATTAAAGCAATATTTAATTTTTTCTTTTTTCTTTTTTCTTTGTTTGGGTTGCTTTTTTCCCAACACTGCAAGTCTAAATTGTTCTAATTTATTATAACTTTCGTCTGCCATAAATAAACCCCCTTTCATTTAATAATTTATATGTGTCAATATCGCCATATATAATAGGTTGATTTTTCAGCAAGGATAAATCTAATATAGGATTATGATTTCTGATGTCAGTATCGCATAATTTATACTTAGGTAAATCTTCTCCCAAGTCGATTGATAATCCATAATCTGTAAAACGGTCTGACCGAACAAAGTATAGTCTATTATTATATATATCTTGTATGATATTAAACTCGTATGAATCGAATTTATATTCATTGCCTACTTTTTTAAAAGTTCTTGTATCATCTACAGATATTACTATTCTATATAAAGGTTGATAGTGTTCTTTGAATAAGTCAATATCATCTAATACTTGTAGTAGCCAATCATCACTTGATATTACCTCACTCGGTAGTTCAAAAAATTCCAAGCCTGTGACCTGTTCGTTGCCTTTAATTCTTAATAGTTTAGGAATATCATTAATATCCTTAGTGATTCTTTCTCCGTATTCTACACCAATTACAGCAGGATTCTCATACTCCCCACTCGCCATATATGTATAAGTATGACCCTCTTCCAATCCGAAAGCATTTATCCCAAACAAAGTAAAGTATGGATTTATAGGACTTAGAATATTCCCAATAAAGTAAACGTGTACATCGTTGCGAAGTCTAACTATAGTGGCTAGTAACGATTTAAAATGGTCAGCTTCGTCAATCTCGTAGGAATAACTTGAAGTTAAAGCAAATTCATCAAATATAATGTTGCTTACATTTTCATAATTTATTGATTTGTAATTTTGTTGTCGCATTACAGGAATTACATAGCCAAGTATCTGTGCTGACTTAATAAAGTCACGCCTGTTGAAGTTCCTTTCTTCATCTAAATAAGCGTCATATTCATTTATATAATATACATTGCCTTTGTATTCTATATGTATGTCATATTTATGTAAGGTTTTTACAATAAACTCAGTCCACCAATTAGCTTGATGAAGTGCCTTTAAATCGTCCTTATATCGGCATAGCTTAACAAACTGAGTTCCCTTGTCGTAAAAATCTTGTAAAACAATATCCCTTTGCGTTGCTGTGGACTTTCCTGTTGTTCGAGTTCCCAATGAAAAAAATATATCAAAGTTATAATTTTTCTTCGCATTATCATAACTGTAGAATTTGAATTTTTTATTTTTTGATTTTTTAAATGCATTTAATTCGTCTAACGCTTTTTTTAAATTTGCTTTTTTAATCATAATTATTTAACCTCTTTATTCCTAAATCTGCTATCTGTTCTGCATATTCCTTGTCTGTTTGACTTATAGGCTGTTCATCTAAAGCGTCTAAAAAGCTATAATATCCCTTGTCAATTTCATCTTTAATTTTTTGATATTTAGTTTCTTCTTCAATTGCTTTTGGAAAAAGTAAGCTTTCAACTATATCAGGGTCTAATTTTGAATATTCGGAAATTAATCTTATTAACTCATTATAATATTCGGCATTTTTTACATTATGCTTTCCTGAAATCCTCATTAACATTACTTTCCTTTTATCCTGTTGCATTTTTTGTAATTTTTCAGGGGCTTGATGCCAATATCTATACTGGTCAGACTGCTTACTTTCAAACGCTCTTCTTCTTCTTGATACAGTTGACGCTCGCTTTATCTCTCCTTTGTTAAAATCTCTAACAGATTTAGTATACGCTTTCCATAGTTTTGATTCTGTTTCTCTTTCTGCCTTTGTCGACAATCCCCATTTTTTTTCTTCACGCCTTAACTTATCCATTAACTGCCTATGTGCTTTTCTTTCCTGTTCATCAATCTTAATCATAAGTCTACCTTTTTGCTTGTAAAAAAGCTGTCCTGAACGTCTGTCGAACCATTCATTTGACCCCGTCTTTTTTAAATATCTAGTGCTTGTTGTTTGTGTAACGTCTTGATATAATTTGTTTTTTTTCTTCATTTTAAAACTCCTTTCTATTCTATGTATAATTCTTTGTTACTATCAAGTGTAATTATAGTTTTTGTTGTAAATAAATCATAGTTTTTGTGGTATAAATTACATATTAACTTTGCATATATTTCCCAAGTTTTAGTATTAAAATCCCTCATAGTAACGTCAACAGATTCAAGAACTACACCACTAACTACAGATTCACTATAATCATCAATTTGTAAATCATAGCGTTCAAACTTATATGTGCTTGCTAATCTGTTCGCTATTTTTCTATCAAATATAGTGCCGTAATGGTAGCAACTTTCGACCATTTCATCAAACGACTTTTCATAATAATCATAAATTTGATTGAATAGCATAGTAGCGTTAGGTAATCCTGATATTGTAGCCTGTAGTAGTTCCTTGCCTTTTTCGACCTTAGTGAATATATATGATTTTGTTCCCAATGATGTAAACTTTGTTGCTGTGAACTCGTGTTCAAGAACTCCGAAGCCTAAATATTTGTATTTTCCTAACGATTCAAGTTGTAATTTATTAAAATCATCAACCAACGACTGTACGAACTCACTATATTTAACCTTAATACTATCTGTATCAATATAATAGACATCTATTCCATTGATTAAGAATATATATGCAATATATAATATTGAAGCTCTAGCATACTGCGGAACATATAGTCCATAAATATAAGATGTTTTATGTTGTTTATTCAAGTAATCCGTTTCAAAATCACTTTGTTCTTCTATGTACTCCCAACTTGTACTATCATATGAGATTTTATCTCTCAATAAATGCTGTGCATTATCACCATACAAGGCATTAAGGTCAGCTTTTACATTTTGATAAATTTGTTTGGCTGTTGTTTTTTGGGCGTATAAATCTTTTTCCGAGTTTACCATATTTCTAAAAAATTCCTCCTGTATCTCTTTTTCACTATACTGTTTGTATTCTGTAGCGTTTTCGAGTAACGAATTATATACTTTATATTCGGCTTTTTTTCTACCATTATATTCGACACTATTTAATTTAAATTCGTTAGTAGCTTTATATCGTGTTGCTATTTCCATATATTCAACATCAACAAGTTTAAAATTATAAAATAAAGATAATGTTAAGTAATCTATGCAAGTAGCATACATTCTTATTTTAGGTTGAATTTCTAAAATTTTACCATTGATTATTTTACAGTTGTACATATTTTTTAGCGGTTTGTCTAATTCCTCAATTTTGCTCGTTCCTATGGGTTGGAAATCAAATTTAGCCTTTATATCTGATATTATAATAATTGTATTAAACATATTTCTAAAAGGCTTTGGTCGTATATAATTTAAATGTGTGGATTTATACATACATTGCTTTAACTTTTTAACTTTGTCTCCCTCATATTCTACAAATTGACTTGGAAAAATTCTCGTTAACATCTGAAAAGGATAGTCGCTCGAAAAATCAAAACTACCTAAATTATGATTAACCTGACCAATGTATTTGGGATTTGAATATACTAAACCACCCTGAAAAAGTTTTTCCCAAAATTCGAGTTGTTCCTTACTTTTTGCATTTTCCAATCTGCATAAAAATTTATTTAATTTGGATAAATTACCCTTTTTCTTTTCTCCGTGCTTATTCGTGTAATATTCTGATACATTAATATCTGGATTTTGTTCACAATTAAAACGCATTATTCCAGTCTTTGTAAATGGAATGCTTTCTAAATTAGTGATGTAAGGATTTTTTTTAATTAAGCTATACACGGATTTTAGCATAATTTCTACATCTCGGTAGTTATAATCAATTTCTTTCTGTTCCATTTTAGTTAGAGGTGTTCTAAGTTTAGTGTAATTATAATCTAACTTAGGCAAGTTTAACTCCTTACCTAGAGTTTTAATTGATTTATTTAATAGCAAATACGAACATCTAAATTGTAAGCTATGGCATTGATAATATAAGGGTTTATTTTTTTCCAAGAACATATATCCCTTATTATTTAACCTCGTATCAGATTTAAAAAAATCCAAATTGTTACAAAAAAAACTATATTCATAAGAAAGATTATGAATGTAAACAAGTCCTGTTAGTTCGCTATCCTCCATATATGTATTTAATTCATATAAATAATTATCGAGTTCTTCATAAGTTCGACCAAATTTTAACTTTGTATATTCCCCTGTAATACTATCAATACAACTTACACAGAAAGAATACATAAATGAACATTTTTTAACTATATCATCTGATTCAATATGTTGCATATTATTTTTAATATACCACTCATTATTATGCTGAATGCATAAATTATTATCTGAATCATAACCGATAGTACTTGTTTCAATATCTAATCCATAAATATATCTATAAAATGTTACATTCATATTAGACCCCTTTCTCGCTACTCCAATAGTATATCATAATAGAACATATACAACTACACAAAAATTACTATTTATATTTGTGCGCAATGCTAATGTAGTAATTGTGTTGGTATATGTATAATTTGTAACTATTCGTTAAAGTACATCGGTGCGTGGGGGAAATTGACAGAGTGAGGTTGTCTTTCTGAGGGTAC
>UMLQ01067526.1_pt1 | contig 16029 bp, 9 predicted proteins | sample 1966631 | NCBI WGS metagenome assembly UMLQ01 (sample SAMEA4836206, study PRJEB28245) | human gut metagenome | biome: gut microbiome; material: fecal sample | place: Denmark | collected 2008 | reverse complement strand
AAGAATTCGCCGCCGACGTTTACAAGCCACGGGGACAGGTGGTCGTTGAAGGGAGAATTCAGCCACCTCGGAAGCCCGTTTTCAAGGTCGGTGAGACGTTCCTCCGCGTATTTCAGGATGTCGGGATAACGCACCCTCAGAATTTCCCTGTCGCCGTAGAAGCGGTAGAGGGTGTAGGGAATGATATACACCTCGTCGCCCCAGCCGCTGACGTTCGGACACATCTTGCGTCCCCCGTCAGTCCAGCGGGCAAGAAAATCCGAGCAGTCGGACAGACAGCAGGCGGTCTGGCAGAACAGCTGGGAATCGCCGGTCCAGTAGTTCTTTTCGCGGGTCGGGCAGTCCATCGGACCGTTTATGATATTGGCAAGCCATGTGCGTCTTGTCGCGTCGAACAGCTTTCCGACAAGGGGGTATGAGCTTTCGAGCCGTCCGGTGTCGGGGAGGTTGTTGTGCATTACCGTCATTTCAACATAGACCAGCTGATCGCGGGATTCAAGCCCCGAGACGGTCAGGTATCTGAAGCCGGAGAAGGTGAAGCGCGGTTCATACGTCTCGTTTCCGCCGCGGCAGATATATACATCGGTATTTCTCATGCACGCGGGAGATCTTCCGTTTTCGTGCGCGTCACGGTTGAAGAACACGGGAGTGTATGCCCCGGTGATCATTTTCCCATCCCCGTCGAGCCTTTCGCAGAAGCTGATCCTTATTTTCTGACCGGGATACGTGTTTCTGAGAGCGATACAGTACCTTCCGGCGCAGTTTTCGCCGAAATCGAACAGGGGCTGTCCTCGGTATTCCGATTCGCTGCGGGGCAGGATACGGCGTTTAACGACGACCGGCGGATAGCTTCTCAGCGTGAATTCCGGATCGCTGTCAGGAACCGTGACGCAGTTGTGCCAGCCCGTGTCGGATGATCCGGGATGGCACCAGCCGGGGGCCTCAAGACGTGCGTCGTATCTCTCGCCGAACTGGATATCGTTGTCGGTATACGGAGAGAAGCGGCACAGCCAGCTTCCATCGGTGCCGATGACCTCGGTGCGTTCCTTCTTGCCGCATCGGTAGGTAATCTCAAGCTCTGCGCGCAGGCAGGGCTTATTCATGAACACCTGACTGTGCGATTCGCTGTTGTACCAGCCGTTTGCGGTGATCGCGCCGAGCATATTGTCGCCCTGACGGATTATTGACGTGACATCGGCGGTGTGGTATTCGCGGTACTTGTCGGATATCCCCTGCGAGAACAGCTCGGAATCAGTCCTCATGCCGTTCAGGTACATCTCCGACAGTCCGCGCGAGGTGGTACAAAGCACCGCTCTTATGACCTGCCCGTTTACGGTGAACCGCTTTCTCATGTACAGCGACCGCTTGAAAAGGCGCGGGTGGATGGGACAGGCTTTTGTCATATTGTATCCGGGGTCAAGCTCCTGCCAGAAGTCGGGTTCGCTGTTCTCCCAGAACGACGCGGCAAGGTATGACTGCCAGCTTCCGTCGGTGAAGATGCTCTTCTCCCCGACCTTTATCACTCCGCATATCGCGGAGGTGAAAAAGCTGTAATCGGCGGTCTGGTACGCGCGGATGTTCAGGCGGTTTTCGCCCTCCCTGACGTACTCTGTGATATCGCCCTCAAAGCCTGTCACGCCGCCGCAGACCTTCATGCCGTTTATGTACAGCTCAAATTCATTGTCGCAGACGAATTCCGCTCTGACCTTCTCGTTCTTCCCGGCGGTGAAGTATTTCCGGATAAATACCCGGGCATATGTCTGCGGCCATATCCATTCGGCGCCGGGGATGCTTTTTATCTTCTCCGCAGTTTCAAGATATGAGTTTTCGCCGCATATCCACTCGGAGGAGTCAAATTTTCCTGTTTTAACTCTGTAAGCCATGACAGTATCTCACGGAAGCGTAACGCTTTCGCCCTTTCCGACGGTTTTTGTGTAAATTCCGTTTCCCGCGCTCTCAAATCCGGGGATCGGTGTCTCCGAATAAACCGCAAGCGTGCCGTCATCAAGTGCGGTGACGGTATTTCCGGCGACCGACACTGCGGCGGGGGACATATACTTTTCGGTAAGACCGATGACTGCCCTGCCGTTTCTCACCGGCACGATGATGAATAGCCTGAAATCGTCGTAATTCTCAAGCTCAAACGGCATTGAGGCTGTACCCTCAAGGACAGCCGTCTTTCCGGTGAACCACTCGTATACGCAGTATTTTCCGTCTGCAGGAAGCTCCGCGTCTGACGGTGAAACTGTTCCGGTGACGCGGTTTTCGTCCTCGTCAAGGTTGAACGCGGCAAGTATTCCGTTTTCGCCGGAGCGGTTGAAGACCATGAATACCCTTCCGTTGTGCTCATGGTCGCCGAACAGGCACTTTCTTGCCGGAACGGCGGGAGAGCTAAGCCGCACTATCCGTCCGTCTGAAAAGACGGTCGGCATTATGACGTCCTTTATGCTTCTTCCGAGCTCGTCGGACATATAGACCGGTCCGCCGCTCATGCTGCGGAGGACTGCGTTCTTTTTTGCCTGAGCGTCGTCCGACCACCACATATCCCAGTCGCCGGTGTATATTGCGCCCTGCGTCAGGGAGTTATAGCTGCACTGGAGCAGGTGCTGGATGAACCATTTGCGGTTTTCCGGCTGGAAATCGTCGCTGAAGCGGCAGATGCAGCTTGCCGGACGGTTCCAGTAGTTCTCCGACGGCATTCCCATGCAGTTTATAAGCGCGCCGCCGTAATATTTTTCCGTCGCCTTCTCGATGGCGCGGTGCATATTTGCCGAGCAGACACCGACAGAACCTTTAAGATGGCTGAAGCGCTCGGCAGAGCCCTGATTGTCCACCTTTGCGAAGTCTATTCCGCAGTCCTTATAGAATGCGTGCTGAAGGTCGTACCACTTTTCGGCTTTTTCTGCATCAAAGCTGTGCATGAGCCTCGGTCCCTCGGGGAGGAAGCCGGGGATCGTGTATTCAAGCAGGTCGCGATGCTCCTTTGCCAGCTTGCCGCAGGGATTTACCCCGTACCAATACCCGGTTATCGGGTGCCAGATCCCGACCTTCACTCCGTAACGGCTCTTTATCTCTCCGACGGCGTGCTTCAGTCCCTGCGGGAATCTGACCGGGTCAGCCTCCCAGTCATTGAGCTCACGGGAGTGCATCGTCGGGCGGTCTATGCTTGTGACGTCGCCCCACATATCGTCGATTATCATCCACCTGACCGGGATGTCCTTGGTCCTGAACTCCTCGCACTTGGCAAGAAGATCGTCCTCAGTCACATCCATGTGGAATGCGTCCCAGCTGCACCAGCCGAGATACTCGAATATCTCCGGATATTTTTTGTCCTTTCTCAGCATTCCCGGCTTGTTCATGAACTTAAGCCCGAATGCGGAGGTGGTTTCGGAGAGCGAATACTCGTCGTCGCCCTCGGTTCCGATGAGGATGACCTCGTTCATGACCGTGTCGTTCACATCGTTTGAATGTATCTTCAGCCTTCCGCGCTCGCCGGCGGCGTAGATCTCCGACTTGAATTCCTTGTCGCAGGTCGTCATGAAAAAGGCTTTTTTGCCGTCCTCGTACCTGACGAACATTGCCTGTGTGCGGGTGTGGAGGTCGGAGAGCTTTTCCCTGACAAGCGTTCTCTGCCAGAAGACCCAGTCGATATAAGACGCGATGTAATTCCCGCTGTGCGGCAGGTCGAAATCAAAGCCCAGACCCTCGTAATCGTTTATATGCGTCCCGTGGCCGAGGACTCCGGTCGGGTCGTACCTTCCGTCGGCGCGGAGGGCAAAGCTCTTTCCGTCGTCCTCCACCGACAGCGTCAGCCGGCAGGCGCCTTCTTTGTCACGGTATGATATGCGGGTGCCGTCGGAATCCGTGAGGGTGAGGAATATCCTGTCCTCCGTCCCGAGAAGGTCGCTCGGATTCTTTCTTGTGTTGAACCACGGAGTGATGCCCGAAATTATCTCGCGCTCTCCGCAGAAGAGGCTGACCTCTCCGTTCCTGTTTCTGAATGTGTACATTTTTCCCTCGGTATTGTTAAAATGCTCTGCAGATTATTTTTCTTTTTTCAAACAGTGCGGTGTTCTTCGATACCGGAAGCTTCTCATCGAATGACGGGCGGTATTCCCTGCCGAGTGAGCGGTATTTCGCACCGGTAAGACGGTTGTACGGGATAAGCTCGACCGAAATATTCTCCCGGTACGGAGCAAGGAACTCCGCGATGCCGTCAAGATTCTCCTCCGTATCGGTAACCGTCGGGACAAGCGGCACGCGGAAGGTGACGTTTCTTCCGGCTCCGGCAATTGCGCGTGCGTTTTCAAGTATCAGGCGGTTGCTTTTCCCCGTGTACTTTATATGCGCCGCGTCGTCGATCAGCTTTATGTCCATGAAAATGCAGTCGATGTGCGAAAGCAGGTCAAGAAAGGTCTCTGTCTGTGCATATCCGCAGGTCTCGATCGCGGTGTTCATGCCGTCAAGGAGGCTTACCGTCTCTTTTATGAACTCCGGATGGCAGGCAGGCTCTCCGCCGGAGAAGGTCACGCCGCCGTACTTAAGAAAGCGCCGGTTCTTCATTATCCGTGCGGCAAGGCCTTCCGGGGTCATCTCCCCGCCCACTGCTCTTATGCAGTCGTTCGGGCAGATCTTAAGGCACACTCCGAGTCCCCGGCACTCCGGATGGCTGCACTTTCTTTCGCATAGGCCGCAGTGACGGCATTTTTCCGTATTCTTCGACACCTCGCGCGAAAAGCTCTGTCCCTCCGGGTTGTGACACCACTCGCAGGAAAGAGGACAGCCCTTGAGAAAGACCGTCGTTCGCAGTCCCGCGCCGTCGTGCAGTCCGAATTCCTTTATGTCAAAGACGAGGTCACTCATGGAATTCCTGTCTTGCGATAAGATGGTCCTGATATTCCCTGTCAAGCTCCACGAAATAGGCACTCCAGCCCCAGATGCGGACTATCAGGTTCTTATAGTTCTCCGGATGCTTCTGCGCGTCGATAAGGCGGTCGCGGTTTATGGAATTGAGCTGGAGCTGATGCCCGCCCATGTCGATATACTGCTTTACAAGCGCCGCGACGGACTTAATCCCGTCCTCGGTATCAAAGACCGACGAATGGAACTCCATCGTGAGCGGTCCGCCGTTTATCGCGCGTCCGACCGGTTCCTTCGTGAAGGAGCTGATGACGGAGAACGGTCCCTTTGACCTTACATAGAGGCTCGGAGAGAAGTTTGTACCGAAGGGTTCACCCTTTCTTCTGCCGTCCGGGGAGGCGTCTATCCCGTTTGCGTGCCAGAGATAGAACATTGCCGAGCCGGTTCCGGCTCTGAAAATGCCGCCGCGCTCGTTGTGTCTGCCCTCAAGCGAATCGGCAAACCAGCCGACGAGCTTTGCGGCAATACCGTCAACCGAGTCGTTGTCGTCGCCGAGCTTTGCCTCCTCATAGCGGCAGGAGTGTAGCAGCTCCTCATATCCGGCAAAATCGTTCTTCACGGCTTTTATCATGTCGGAGGGGGTTATGTCCTTTTTATCGAAAACGTGGTCGCGTATCGCCTCAAGAGAATCCGCGGCGGTTGCGATTCCGGTGCCGTGGATGCCGAAATTGTTGTATTTGCTGCCGGTGGTAATGTCGCGCGCACGCTCAATGCACCCGTCCATCAGCACCGAGTAGAACGGTGCGGGGATGATGTACAGGTCATGTATTCCGGAGACTATTCTGTCAGCCTCGCGGAATATGCCCTCTCTTATGAACGACATGAATTCATCGAACGATGCCGCGCTCTCAAGCCTTTCGTACATGACGTCCTGAAGCACCTTCGGATATGAGAGCGCGCCGATGTTCGGAATATCCATAGCACAGCCGGCGATTATGAATTCCCAGCAGGCGGCGACGGAATAGTTCCTTGCGTCCTTTATGTCATAGCCCAGTCTTACAAGCCCCGGAATGACCACGTCGTCATTTGAATACTGCGGGAAGCCGAGTCCCGCCTTTGTCAGCCTTGTACCCTCGATGTATCTTTCGAACGGAGTGCTTCCCGAGACGCGGAGGTTGATCTTCGGGTCGATCAGCTTAAGCTCGCAGCTTGTGCGCAGGCACATCCGGGAAAGGAGGTTATATGCATCGTTCCCCTCGCTGTCAACGCCGCCGAGCATCATCGACTGACCGTTGTCTCCGAGCTGAACGCCGGTATATATATCGTTGTCAAGGTTGAAGGTCAGGAAGAATTCCTCAAGCAGCGACTCTGCGGCTTTTTCGTCGAGGACGCCGCTTTCAAGGTCGTGCTTCAGGTAGGGATAGGCATACAGGTCGAATCTGCCGATTGTGTTGTGGTATTCTCCTTCAGCCCAGAGGGTATAGTGAAGTATTCTGAAGAACTGAAGCATCTCGCGGAAGGTCGAAGCGCCCTTATGCGGGATCCTGTCAAAGACCGATACGATATCCTCTCTGCCCAGCTTTTCCGCTTCGGCGCGGTATCTGTCGCAGAGCCCGAAAACGGTGTCTATCTGGGAGATCGCCGCACGGAGGAACGCAGCACCCTCGTTGTCGTCCTCCCTTACCGCGTCGGCAAGGCGGAGGACAGCCTCTTCCCTGCGCCTGTCAAGTCCGTCGGCAATGACGCTTCGGTAATCGGCGCAGATATTCGACAGGTAGCCGAGCTCATGGATGAAGTGGTGAGCTTTTACGTCCGCCCACTCTTCGTCGGTGAAAATTCCCGGAATATCCGTCACGGTGCGGATGAAAACTATTCTCTGTTCCTCAAGAATGACCGGAGTCTCCTGCTCGAACACGTCGTGCAGGCGCATTGCCATGCGCTTTACCGGCGGGATGTTTTTATCTCTGTAATCCGACGCACGGGTGACATCGAATTGATGTCTGTATGCGTGATGCGTCTTGTCAAGGACGGTATGATAGAGTTTTTCGTTGTACATATTTTCTGACCTCACAATAAAGTAATCGTTAATGCAGTCGAACATATTATAACACATTTCCTCCCGGTTTTCAAGAACTGTTAACTGATATTTTATTGGGCGATTAATGTATTTCGCACTTTCAGCCCAAAAAACCGCGGGATCTGTATTCGGTCGGAGACATACCGCAGTTTGCCGAAAAGCAGGCGGAAAAATGGTCGGCATTGCGGAATCCGACAAGAGAGGCTATCTCCGCAACCGGAAGCGGGGTTGCGGCAAGCAGCTCCGATGCCTTTTTAAGTCTTATATTCATAATGTAACGGTGAACCGTCACACCTGTTCCGTTCCGGAATACCGTGCCAAGGTAATTCGGGTGATAGGAAAACACCTCCGAAAGCCCCGCAAGCGTCAGCTTTCCGGAGTAATTCGCGCGGATATAGTCGGCGATCCTTGCGCAGAGCCCCGCATCGCCCTCCGCATGACGGTCGGGAATAAGATAACAGGCGTACTGTACAAGTGCCGCCGCGCGGTTTTCGGAATGCTCCGAGCCGCAGAGAAACTCTTCTGCGGCTTTTGTCAGTACCTCGCGGAGGAAAGAAGCGCCGTGAAGAACGAACGGGGATATGAAAATGTCCTCTCCGCACCCGTTCTGAGTGTCAAGCCGCCGCTTTCTTTCGTAGCTTTCCGCGGGAACAGGCGGCATGACGGAGGGGATGTCGGTATGCTCCCTTGTGAAATCGAAATTGACCGATACGAAGCGCGGCTGTTCCTCCGGAATTATCGTGTAGGCGCTCCCTGCCGGGTAATAACAGAGGGTGTCCGGGGCGAAGCGGTATTCCGTGCCGTCGATCTCGATTTTCCCGCTCCCCGACAGGATAAAGAAAAAGCGGCAGTCGTATGCCCTGACCCGGTACGGCATCGGCGGGTAGCCGGCAATGTCGGCATATCTTACGAAAATGTTCATCTCTTCTTCTCCGATCATCTTTGATTTTCAAAGTATCTTCTTTGGATTACGCATTGATTTTAACACAGTTACGTGATAAAATCAATATGAAAATAATTGTTTCTGAAAGGAACACACGATGAATCCGACAGTAATCTTTCTCCCGCTCGTCGGGAACCCGGAGAGAAAAGAGCTTCACGGCTTTCTCTCGCGCCTCCACGGCGGCGGGGTGGATCAGATAATGCTTTATGCCCGCTCCGGGCTTGAGGTTGAATATATGTCAGACGACTGGCGCAGGCTCTGCAAAGACTGCATTGATTTTGCCCGTGAAAACGGCATGAAGGTCTGGCTTTACGACGATTTCAACTGGCCGTCCGGCTCCTGCATGAACCGCGTGGCGCACGCAGACCCGGATTTTGTGGCAAAAAGGTTTGTTTACGAAAATCACACTCTCCGCGTTGAAAAAATGCACACGGAGGAGATGAACTGCACGTTCGAGCCGTTCTCGGTCGATCTGTTCAGCCCCGGCGCGGTGAACTGCTTTATAGAAATGACCCACGAGAAATATTTCAGGTGGTTCGGGGACGATTTCGGAAAGACGGTATCCGGGTTCTTTACCGACGAGCCGAGCTTTGACTACACTGTTGCCCGCGAAATATTCAACCCCGACCTCGTCCGCCTGCCGTATTACGACGGGATAGAGGAGGAATACCGCACAAGATTCGGCGGCGACATAAGAGAGCGGATAACCGCCTACTGCGAGGGTGAGGAATGCGCGGATTTTCAGTACGGCTACAACCTGATGCTTGCGGAGCGCTTCCGCGACATATATGTGAAAAAGCTGTCCGACTGGTGCCGGGCGCATTCCGTCGCGCTTACCGGTCATTTCTACGGCGACAACAGCATTTACAACTGCATTCAGGTGACCGGGGATATTTTCGGCTGTCTTGACCTTATGGACGTGCCGGGGGTTGACGAGATCGAGACGCATCTCAGCCCGGACACGGAGCTTATCTTTTCACAGCTGAAAAACGCAAGGGAGCACGGCGCAAAGCACGGAATGGCGGAGCTTTTCGGCCTCGGTCCCTGCTCCATGCCGTATGCGCGGAGAAATCAGTTCATCTGGTATGCGGCAATGTACGGTGCAGATCATTATTACACAATTTCGCACTACGACATCCGCGGCAACATCAAAAAGGATACGTATTTCAGCATCTTTTCCCCCGACTCACCCGACTTTTACTCCGCTCCGGAGCTTGCGCGGTCGGCTGAAAGAGCCGCGGAGTATGCCGGGAAGGAGATAAGCGTCACCTTCTCCCTCCGCTATCCCTTCACCGCCTGCGCAAAAACTCTGCGCGACAGGAAGCCGGTGCATTATGACGCGCTTTTCAAAAGCTGCATCGCCGCGTTGAACCGCAGACAGCTAAGATGGAAGCTGATACGCGAGGGCGAAAAGACTGCGACGGAATACACCATGTCCTTCGGAAACGGCGGAATAACCGAGGAGGGGCGCGGGTGCTTCTTCCACGGTATTCCGGAGCTTGATGCCTTTCTTGCCGGCATTGATCCCGGAACAACGGTCACCGACAAATCCGGCTCACTTGCCGATGAGGTTATGATACGGGAATTCACCGACGGGACGTTTGTCGTACTCGATACCGGGAACACGGAAAGACCGCCGCGCGACCTTATTCTCTGCCGCAGGGGAGAGAAGATTCCCTTCACGCTGAATGCCTTCGGGGTTTTTGCCGGAGAAAGCGAAAGATTAACGCGCGCACACAGCCTCCCCGTCACTCCGGAAAGCTATGAATTCGCCTCGCCGAACCTTCTCCGTGCCGATATGACCGACAGGCGCGACTTCCGGTTTGTCCTGACAGAGGATATGAGCCTCGGTTTCAGCATAAGGACATATGAGCGGGTACCGGTCACGCTCGACGGCAAGGAAATCACCGGCAAAAGCATCCCCGACCGACTCCCGGAATGCATGAAAAAGCTGTACCTGCAGACCGGAGAAATGCCGCTTTCCGCCGGGGAGCATATTCTGTCGGCACCGAAAGACTCCCCGTTCCTGCCCGATGTGATAATCAACGGAGATTTCACCTGCCGGGACGGAATGACGCTTGCTCCGGGGAGAAATCACCCGGTCGGTGCGCCTTTTTACGGCGAGGGGACGCTTGTCTTTACGGCTGATATCCCGGAAGGCGCGCGCAATATCGCGGTAAGATATGACGACAATTTTCTGACCTCGTCCCTCACGGCTGACGGCGAGGAGATCGGCAGAAAAGCCTTTGCGCCTTATGTTTACGAAATTCCCGGGAAATTTGCCGGAAAGCGCATTGAATTCCGCCTCACACTCCGCTCGTCCACAGCCCCGCTGTTCGGAAAGCTCTCCGACCCCGGAATCGTATGGGGAATGAGGATATCCGATCCGGAGATCTTTGGGGTCGGAAACCTCAGCATCATGTGGGACTGACGGTCTGACCCTATATGAACAAAACGCACCCGAGAAAAATCAGGTGCGTTTTGTTTATGTAAGCCCCTTGCAGGAGAGACTGTCTGTTAATTCTTCAGAGCCTTTATCTTCTTGTCGAAGATGAGATACATGACAAGCGCGGTCAGGATTATCGAGATCGCGGCGGTGAGGACAACCACAAGAACAACGTTGACGCTGCCGTCTGCCGGCTTGTTGTCGCCTGTCGTCGGAGCCTTTCCGGTATCGGTTCCGTTCGAACCGGTATTGTCTCCGGAAGAAGCGGCGCTCTTATAGACTGCCGAAAGAGTGACGTCGCCGTCGGGCATCACGAAGTTGAGCTGTCTGGAATCGTTCTTTTCGACCTCGACACCGGTGATCTCCCAGTGGTCGAAAACCTCGCCCGCCTCGTTGTTTGCGGGAGCCGAAACGGTGACGGGAGAGCCGACCGCTGCCTTATCCTCGGTCTTGCCGTTGACCAGCTTTCCGTTTTCGACCTTGACGGTGTGCTTTACGATCTCCTTATACTGAGCGGTGAGTTTTACTTCACCTGCGGGCATACGGAAGGAAACGGGGTTCGCCGTCTCGTCCTCAAGCGTGACGCCCTCGGCTACCCATTTTTCAAACTGCATTCCCTCCTCTGCCTTGTCGGCGGAGACGGTTACAAGCTCGCCCTCGCAGTACTTTGAGCTTTCGCTGTCGGCAGCGCCTCCGGCTACGGTCACGGGGTATTCTGCCGGCTGATCTCCGTTAATCTCCTTGAGGGTGATCTTCATTTCATCGATTGTAACAGGGTCATTACTTTCTCCGTAGATAAGACGGAAGAGGAAGAATATCTGCTCGCCCTTTCTGAGCCTGTATGTTCCTTCAAAGGTCGTATTGCCCTGTCCGAGGATCATTCCAGGGTCGCGCCATGAGCCGTTGCAGTAGAAGCCGACCTCGGTATCACCGTTTGCCCACCATGCGTGAGCGGTTACCTTGTAGTCGTAAATTCCGTCGATCGGTGCAGTGAACACGATGTAGTCGTAAACACCGCGCCAGCAGTGTGCTACCGGAAGTCCGTTTGACTGAGAAAAATGAATGACGTCGTCTCCCGACATTCCGTAGACCGGTCCGGGGTTGTCAACGACCTCGAATCTGTCAAGCGGCTTTGCTCCGTTCGGAGGAATCTGTGTATTGGTCCAGAGAGAAAACTGTCCGAGATCAAGTCCCTTTCCGAAACCGGTGTTGTAAAGATCAAATACCTGTCCTTCCTTCCATGCAGCGGAGGAGGGCACATACATCGACATTGCGGTCAGCACGACAAGCACCGCCGCAAGCATCACCCTTACGATTTTTTTCATAATGTACTCCTTGTAGTTATAATTGCGGTTTAACCGCCGGAAATACTTGTTTCCACTACAAATATAACATCTTAAAGCCGATAAGTCAATAATAACGGGGGATTATTGAACGATATGCCTATGGGTTCGGAACAGGGCTGCAATTAAAGGGCGGTGTCAGAAAACCCGCTCCGGGTTTTTTGACACCGCCCTGTTAAGTCACGGTTTGCTGACATGCCGGCGATTTGCCGACAGCCTTTCACTTCTCCGGGATTATCAGTCCGTAGCCTCCGTTATGCCTTCTGTAAACGACCGCAGCCTCGCCGGTATCGGAGTTTCTGAACATGAAGAATTCATGACCGATGAGGTTCATCTGGAGTATAGCCTCCTCCGGGCTCATGGGCTTCATAACAAAGACCTTTTCTCTTATGCCGAACACTTCCTCGGATTCCTCCGGCTCATCCGTAAACCTGAGCGATCCTTCTCTCAGCCTTTTTTCAAGCCGCGTCTTGTTTTTTCTTATCTGCCTTTCGATGGTATCGACGGCGGTGTCGAGTGCATTGTTGAAGGTTGAGTCCATCTCCTCGCTTCTGAAAAGCATTCCGGTGCTTGAGACGGTAAGCTCAAGTCTTTCGGCATTCTTTTCATGACTCAGCGTGACATATGCCACGGCATCGTCTCTGAAATACTTGTCGAGCTTGGTCAGCTTTTTGGAGATCAGCTGCTTCAGGCTCTCTTCGACTTCCATGCGGCGTCCGATGATGTTGATTTTCATAAACTTTCCACCTTCTTGCGGTATTTGCAGTTTTTCAACTGCAATTATATTATACCATATCTCCGCAAGCCTGTCAACAATGTTTTGTTGATTATATATAAACATTCTGTTTCAAAGCGTTCGGAGACAAGCGGTACCGCTCGTCGGTTTTCAGAGCGTAATGCTCCAGTCAGTCTCGGTTCCGTCCGGTGTAAGCGTCACCTCCGCAGTCCTGTCTGCGAGGGGATCGTACACCGTGACAGTGTATTCGTCTCCCGGCACCGTCCGCGATCTGCCCGAGAAGGTACGCGTATCGGGATCCCAGCCGCAGTACAGCACGTCAAAAGCCCCCTGTGTGATATGACGGCTTGTCGCGACAAGCTGCGGGATGCCGGTAACGCGCCTTACCGAAAGAACCGCAGAGCCGCAGGCAGGCAGACTGACTGTCACACCGTGCCGGAGCTTACCCAGAAATCTGCGGTTCCAGAAATCGTAAACAAGGTATTCCGCCTCCGGTTCAAGGTCAAGCCCGGAAAAGTCAAGACGGTATGTGACCGGTCTTTCGCGCATATTGAAAATGTCCGCGATCTGGTATTCGTCGCTGCGTGTCCTGACAAAGCACCCGACAACAAGGCATTCGTCAGGGAGAGCGCACCTGTCCGGGATCATCGGATGTGTATTCATCGGAGGAATTGCGCGCCGTATGATCCCGATCCGCCCGTCAGACAGCTCACGCAGGTCATCGCCGAGAGTTATCGGAGTACCGAGGAGCGAGAAAAGAGACGCTCTCGATACCGCCTGATCGCAGGTGTTGAATTCTTCCCTTACGACAAGGTTGTCCGGGTCACAGTATTCGGCGATGTTGTGGAGAAAATAAAAACCGAGAAGACGTCTGACGCCCGATTCGATGAAATTATCCCAGCTGAAAATATCCGCTCCGATCCTTGCGGCATCAAATACATCGGAATACAGCATGATATCGCGCTCGCCCTCGCCGTGACATGACAGCATATATACCCTGTCGCCGACGGTTTCCCGCGCCTTCTTCACGACATTGCGCATTGCCTGCTCCGAGGTGACGGAGGTGTCGAAGAACCTGTCGTGATACTGATCGAAGTAGTCAAGCGCCCTCGGCAGAGCATCCCATTTAATTGCACCGTATCCCCATTTTTCGGTAAGCTGACTGAACACCTCCGGAATAAAGGAATTCAGATAATCCGGATTTGTCGGGTCGAACCAATAATCGCCGCACCATGACGGACGTTTTACAAGCAGTGATTCCGGATGCTCCTTCAGAAAGCGGTTTTCGCGGACATCGTGAGACGCACCGATCCATATACACGGCACAAAGCCGTCCTCTTTTATCCGGTCGGAAACATATTTCATTCCGTGCGGATATTTCCCGGCATCCGGGGTGAAGCTATCGAAATCGCCGTTGTAATCACCGAAATCCTTATGGTACCATTCCCAGTCGACCCATATTGCATCGGCACCGTAAGCCGCGAGCTTTTCCTTCTGGACGGCTGAGTTTTCAAGCACGGCACTCTCGCACGCGCCGAATCTGACCGCATACCATGTCATCCAGCCGACCGGAGGGCGGGTAAAAACAGTGTTGTTGTTCATCGGGCGGTAATTCATTCCGAAACGGTTTTTCATGAAATCCTTCACCGTACGGAGAGAAAACGACATATTACCGCATCCCAGCCTCTCGGTAAAGCCGTAGCACCCCGCGTCATAGTCATACCGGTATGCGGGTGCGGGTGATAAAACAAGAAGCCTGTCGGTCAGACGGTCAAAAAGCGAATCGCATCCCCTTGCCGCGGCGGGACCTATCGCACAGCGAAGACCGTTTCCGGGGTTTACGGAGTACATTGCAAAGGTGTCGCTTTCGGGGTTTGCTCCCCACACGGCGTGACCGTGAATATCATAGAAGTAGTCGCTGTCGCGCTCCGCTTCAAGCGAGATGTCCGCGCCGTCGGCAGACAGTATCACTCTGAGGATGAAGAACGGAAGAGCCTCCGGTCCCCCGCAAAAGCAGACGGAGAGCCCGTTTGACGCAAGGTGTTTTTCATGCGCGCAGTACACGGAGGAATAATCGGCAGGGGTAATTGCCTGATAAACGTGGTTCAGGTCGCGGGTGTGTACCGTGATGCCGAGACCGGACAGTATTGCCCCCTGCTCTCCCCCGATATCAAGTGTCCTTTTTTCTTCATCGAAACGTGCGTAGCTGCCTCTGTAATTGATGTAGTTGTATGACATATCAGGGTTCCTTTCATGAATCATTTGTTTTAAGCATACATTCATTTACATTAACGTTAATAGTCCGGCTGCTCCGATTATAGCACAAATCAGCTCTGCCGTCAATAGCGTTTCCCCGGATTATTGACAAAACTCGATAAATCCTGTATCATATATTCGAAAAAATTCCGGCCGCAGGTCCCGCCGGAAATGAAGCAGTGAAAAACAAAAAAATTTTTTCCGCCCCCCCGTAACCTTCCGGGACGGAATGCGACATAAAAGATGAAGGCACATCGAAAGGAGCCGGGAATGGAAGACGAAAGCATTGTCGCGCTGTACTGGGAGCGCTCCCGGTACGCGGTAGAGGAGACGGCACGGAAATACGGCATAATGCTTCACGGGATTTCGTACAGACTGACCGGGAACCGGCAGGATTCGGAGGAGTGCGTCAACGACACGTATCTTGCCGCGTGGAACGGTATGCCTACCGACCGGCCGGCGTATCTCGGAGCATATCTGTCAAGGATCGTGAGGAACATATCTATAAGCAGATTCAGAAAAAACAGTGCTGAGCGCAGGGGAGGCGGCATGGTTGCGGAGCTTACCGACGAGCTTTGCCGGTGCATTCCCGATGCCGCAGGAGACGTTTTCGCGGAATACGAAAGCGGGCGGCTGCGCGACGTGCTGAACCGGTTTGTTGGGTCGCTCGATGCCGAAAAACGGGCGATATTCCTGCGCCGCTACTTCTTCTCGGACAGCATTTCCGGTATCGCGGAGCGCGTCGGGATAAGCGAGGCAAAGGTCAAGACGACACTGTTCCGTCTCCGTGCGGCTCTTAAGAAAATGCTCGGCGAGGAGGGATTCATGTGAGAAAAAGCGCTTCATACCTGCTTGACGAGATAAGCGGGATCGACGACCGCTTCATCGCCGAAGCCGAAGCCTTCAGAAGGCGCGGGAAGCCGCGTTTTACGGTGCTGAAGATCGCGGCGGCTGTCATTCTCTGTCTCTCTGCGGTGTTTGTGAATATCCGTCTTCTGTTCCCCGGAAAGGGCGGCGAAGAGCCGACGACGCTTTACTCGGTTCTTGTCTCAAACGAGGAAAAAGCGGAGGTGACCGGAGCCGACGGGCTGTCCTTTGAAAAAGGCACGCTCATCTGGAGCGACGGCGGCAGTTATTACAGCATAAAGCTCTCCGCCTCCGATGCCGACCATCTTGCCCGCTTAATCGGAAGGGGCAGCCTGACCGACGGAAATGCCGCAGAAAGCTCAATAAAAGTCTGGTTCTGCACCGACGACGGGATAACGGTATCGCCGGAGCTTTCAGCCTCCCCCGGAAACACCGGCTACGGAAACATTTTCGGCTATTCTCCGGAGATCGTCCCCACCGACGGATTTGTAAAGCAGCTTG
>UMLQ01037736.1_pt1 | contig 16252 bp, 15 predicted proteins | sample 1966631 | NCBI WGS metagenome assembly UMLQ01 (sample SAMEA4836206, study PRJEB28245) | human gut metagenome | biome: gut microbiome; material: fecal sample | place: Denmark | collected 2008 | reverse complement strand
GCCCTCGAGCACCGCCTCGGGCAGCGAATAGCGCGCCCAAGCGCGGTCTTCGCGCAGGTTGCGCTCGCACGAGAGCGGGTCCGTGGGACTCGAGAACGGCAGCTTGGGAATGATGACGCAGCGCAGCGTCTCGCCGCTGGCGTCGAATCCCTCCCAGAAGGCCTTAAGGGCAAAAAGCGACGAGGTCGGCTCGTTGATAAACCGGTCGCGCAGGCGACGAGGAGATGAGTTGCGCTGCTGGCAGTTGAGCTCCAGACCCGCACGGGCCATCTTAGGCTCAACGCGGGCGTACAGGTCTTCCATGTCGCGCCGATTGGTGAACAGCGTGAGCACCGATCCGCCCATGGCAAGATGGGCGTCGCCCAGCACGCGCTCGAGCGCTGTAAGATAGCTCTCACGATCGCGCGGATCGGGGATATCGCCCGCAACGACTACAGCCATGTTCGAATCGAAGTCGTAGCTCGAGTCCAAGTGCAGCGACGAGGATGTTGAAGCACCGATGCGATCGAGACCGACCGCGTGGTTAAAGTGTTCAAAGCTTTTGGACACCGTCATGGTCGCCGAGGCAAAGATAGCCGTGTGAACCTCGGGCAGCCACTCGGTTGCCAAGGCCTCGCCAATGTCGATGCGCTCTGCGGTCATTGACTCTCCGCCGGCACGCAGCCTGCGATTGACCTGCAGCGAATACACGTAGTGTTCATCGGTGCCGTCAATGATGAGTTTGAGGTTCTCGGCCAGCTCGTGCAGGCGGCGCGAAATATCACCCAGGTCGACAACAACCTCGGGCTTGTCGGCGGCGACGGCTTGCACCAGCGCGTCGACGCTCTTGTCAGCTTGTTCCAATGCGTCGATGGCAGTGTAGGCCGACGGTAAGAAATCATGCCAGTCGTCAGATTCGCGCAGCTCGGGGCCAATCCATAGATTGGCATTGTCATAACCCCCACGGGCACGGCGGCCGAGCTCGCGAACGCCATCGAACACGTCGGCGATTGCCATGCTCGCGCGCGCAACCGTCGACGTCGCCTTGGCAGTAAGGCCCAAATAGAGCGTAGAGCCCTCGGAGGTTGCCAAATCACGGGAGACCTGGCTTAGCGCACCGGTGCTCGAGCCACCCAGGCGCTCAAACAGAACGCGTGATTCGTCCGCCGACACCACGCGCGCCCACTGACGGCGCGCCTCGCGCTCGATAGAATGAGCCTCGTCGATTACCCAATGACGAATCGGAGGCAAAATCCTGCCCTCGGCCGCAACATTGCGGAACAGCAGGGAATGGTTGGTGACCACCACATCGGCATGCGCCGCACGACGGCGAGCGCCGTGGACCAAACATTTATCAGGGAAAAACGGGCAGAGGCGGCGAGCACACTCGCGCGAGGCCGTCGTAAAGTCGGGGCGGTTGACGCTGCGCCACCGAATGCCAAGCGAGTCGAGGTCGCCATCGGCTGATTGGCAGACGTACGCCATAATGACCGCGACCGCCGTGAGCGTGTCCGCCGGATCGCGCTTGGTGGTAATCTCGACCTGGCCGCGGCTCATGCGCTCAAGCTTGCGCAGGCACGGATAGTGGTCATAGCCCTTGAGAGCGCAAAATGACAGGCCACCGTCCAGTTGCTCGGCAAGTTTTGGCAGCTCATGGTACATGAGCTGGTCGGCAAGATTGTTCGATTTGGTCGCAATACCAACCGTGATGTTGTTACGGCGTGCTGCCTCGGCAAAAGGCACCAGATAGGCCATCGATTTGCCGACGCCCGTGCCCGCCTCAATTACACGATGAGTGCCCGTGACCAGCGCATCGCGGACCTCGAGCGCCATCGCGATCTGCTCATCACGCGGCTCGTAGGTGGGATACATGCGATTGACCAGGCCACCTGGCGCATAGTCTGCCTCAATCTCCTCACGACTCGGCATCTTGAGTACCGGCAGTTCGTCGGCGTCCACCCGATCGTCGGCGCGATCGGCCTTGAGAACGTCAGCACGAGCGGCGCTGAGAGAGAAGATAGAACCAGAGTTCTGCCCCGCCAAGAATGAGAAGATTGGACGATAGGACCAAGGCACGTCCGGATGCATGTCGGCTAGGCGCGCCATGAGGCCCTGGGGCAAGTCGGTGAGCGCCACGAGCAACACGCGCCATACGCCGCACAGGGCGTCGACGTCGGCATTGGCACGGTGTGATACCGAGTCACAGCCAAACAGATCGGCCATAAAAGACAACTTGTGCGAGGCCAGGCGAGGAAGCGCGATGCGCGACAGCGCCAGCGAATCGATCCAAATATCGCTCACGTTGACGCCGCCTTTGACCGACTCGATAAACGAGCGGTCGAACGTGGCGTTATGTGCGATCACCGGGCAACCACCGACAAAATCGGCGAGAGCGGCTACGGTCTCAACGGCCGACGGGGCATCTGCCACATCGGCATTTGTAATGCTCGTGAGCTCGGTAATCTCGGCGGGAATCAGCTGCTTGGGATGCACGAAGGTATCGAAGCGGTCGACGACCTCGCGACCCGAAAGGCGGGCCGCCGAGATCTCGATCAGCTCGTTGTCCTGCACCGAAAGACCCGTGGTCTCGGTATCGAGAACGATCACATCTTCCTCGATAAGGCCGAAGGACTGCGTTTTGGCGCGTTCGGCAAGCGTGGCATAGGAGTCGATGACAAACTGCGGCGTTCCTGACGAAACCGCGTCCTCGATTAGCATGCAATGCCCGCTCGACGAAGGCCCATACGGATCAGGCTGTCACAGACCTGCGGGAACGTCATGTCGTCGGTGTGGCGGATCTCGTCCGGATACAGCGACGTATCGGTCATGCCGGGAATGGTATTGGTCTCGAGGATAACGGGGCCGTCCTCACTCACGATAAAGTCGCTGCGCGAGATACCCAGGCAACCGAGGGCCTTGTGAGCAGCACAAGCAAGCTCCTGGGCACGAGCGTAATTCTCGGGTGAAATCTGCGCCGGAATGCGATGGATGTCCGTAGGGTCGACATACTTCACGTCCAGATCGTAGAACTCGCAGTCCTCGGGCTTACGAATCTCGACAATCGGCAGAGCGCGCACGTCATCTTCGCCGTATACGCCGACGGTGATCTCGGTACCCTCGATGCACTTCTCGACCAGCACTTTGTCGCCGTACTCAAACGCCTTGGCGATTGCCGCGGGCAGCTCGGAGGGCTCATAAACCAGGGAAATGCCATAGCTGGAACCGTTGACGGCCGGCTTCACAAAGCAGCGCTCGCCACAAACCTCGACGATATGATCGATATCGACTTCATCGCCCACCTCGAGCGCAAGGCCGGGGGCAATGGGAATGCCCGCCTTGGCGTACAGGAGCTTAGAGACCTCCTTGTCGGCACCGCAGGCGCTGGCAAGCACGCCCGAGGCCGTGTAGGGGATACCCAGGGTCTCCATGGCGCCTTGCATGGCGCCATCCTCGCCGCCGGCACCGTGCATGGCGATAAACGCCACGTCAAAGCCGCCGGTCGCCATGGTTACCATAAAATCATCGGCAGCCGTGTCGAGCAGCTCCACCGAAGTGTAGCCGGCCTCCTTCAAGGCAACCACGACGTTCTTTCCCGAATTGAGCGAGATCTCGCGCTCAGCGGAATGACCGCCCGCCAAGACCGCTACGTGCATGTTCTCTAGGCTTTTACCCGGCATGGGCAGACTCCTCCTCTATAATTTCTGCAGCTGATACCATATTGTAGCGATACCCTCTACGTTTCCCCAAAATCGAAAGGCTTCCATGAATCCCAGGACTAAATCTCAGGACATTCGCGACTTGAGCCAAAACGATATCCGCGAGCTCGTGGCCGAGCTTGGCCAGCCCACCTTCCGCGCGAAGCAGCTCATCGAATGGGTCTTTGAGAAGAACGTTTGTTCGTTTGACGATATGACCAACCTTCCCAAGGCTCTCCGCGAGCAGCTTAAAGAGGCTTTTGCCTTTGACACGCCGACTGAACTCACCAAGCAGGTTTCCAAAGATGGTTCCCGCAAGTATCTGCTCGAGTACCACGACGGCGTTTCCGTCGAGACCGTCGGCATGCCCCGTCGTAACAAGCTTTCCGTCTGCGTTTCCACCCAGGCAGGCTGTGGCATGGGCTGTGCCTTTTGCGCTACCGGTCTCAACGGCCTCAAGCGCTCTCTGACCGCTCAAGAGATCGTCGACCAGGTACTTCATGTATCCAACGACTTTGGCGAGCGCGCCACGAGCGTTGTCTTCATGGGCCAGGGCGAGCCGTTTGCCAACTACGACGAGGTTCTCAAGGCGCTGCGAATCCTCAACGACCCCGATGGCATCGGTATCGGCGCTCGTCACCTCACCGTCTCTACCAGTGGCGTTATTCCCGGTATTCGCAAATTTGCCGACATCCCCGAGCAGTTCACGCTTGCCGTTTCACTGCATTCCGCCATCCAGTCGACACGCAATAAGCTCATGCCCGGTGTTAAGAAGTACACGCTACTTCGCCTTCACGAAGCGCTTCAGCTCTACACCGAGAAGACCGGCCGCCGCCCGACCTATGAGTACGCCATGATCGAAGGCGTCAACGATACGAATCCCGAAATGCAGGCGCTCTGCGACTTCTGCGAGGGAACGCTGTGCCACGTTAACCTCATTCAGCTTAACGACATCGAGGGTAGCCCGCTCAAGCCGTCGCCGATTCATAAGGTTGAGGATCTTCAGCGTCGTCTTGAGTCCCGTGGCATCGAGACCACGATTCGTAACTCCCGTGGTAACGATATTGACGCCGCTTGCGGACAGCTGAAGCAGCGCTTCAAAGTTCAGAAGAACGCATAGGGGAGTCGCATCCCAAAACGTTTCATGTGAAACATCGAACGACCCCGGTTACAGAATATACAACCGGGGTCGTTTCATTTATTGACCTTAATTTTGAATCAGCTGCTACCTGTCCCATTTTTTACGGCCAAAATAAGGGGTCCTTGTCTCATGAATCAGACAAGGACCCCTCAAAATATGCTGAGTAATTGTTAGGTACCTAATAGCCTACATTTTCCCATTGGTTGCTGACCCAACCTTGATTAATCTTGGGATTCTTCGTTACCTGAGCAGTACGCATGGCAACATCCTCCGTCATAACATCCATTTTTTTTTGGAAGTATCGACGATATCTTGCGCGCTACGAAGCAAACGACCTCGAAGTTCATCGTCTGTCGCAATCTTATAGCCAGCAAAGGCACCAGCCGCAACAGTCGTCACCAATGCAATCGCTGTTAAAATCTTATTCCTCATCTTGGCCTCCTTGATCAAACTGAATCATTTCGCCAAGAATACGAGAGAGCTCTTCCTCGTCTTTAAACTCAATCTCAATCTTATTCTTTCCACGCGAGCTCTTCACACGCACGTTGGTATTAAATACCTGACGAAGCACACGGGCAGCCTTTTTAAAGGACTGAGGCGCTGCAGGCCTTGGCGTCTTAGGTGTCTCTCCGGCAGAAAACAACGGAGCAAGATTTTCTGTCGCTCTTACGGAAAGGCCCTCTGTAACAACTTTCTCTGCAAGTCGAATACGCGCGTCCTCATAGGGAACTGCAAGAATCGCACGTGCATGACCAGCAGTAAGTTTGCCCTCAAAAATCATCTGCTGAACTACTTCGGGGAGATCGAGAAGACGCAGCGAGTTTGTAATTGCAGAGCGTGACTTGCTTACTGCCTTCGACAATGCCTCCTGGGTCATACCGCTGGCATCGATGAGCTGTCGATAGCCCTTAGCCTCTTCGACGGGATTCAGATCAGAACGTTGAAGGTTTTCGATAAGAGCAAGAGCCAGCATCTCTTCATCGTTAACATCTTTAATGATGACAGGCAGTTCCTCAAGACCAGCAAGCTTTGACGCCTGGTAACGACGTTCACCAGCAATGATCTCATAGCCGTTTCCATGCTTGCGAACCAAAAGCGGCTGCAAAACACCATGTTCTTGAATTGACTCGCTCAACTCGCGAAGTTCAGTTTCGTTAAAGTGAATTCGGGGCTGATTTGGGTTGGGAACGATATCCTCAATAGGTAATTTTGTTTCAGACGCAGCATTTGAAGCCGATGCAGCCGAACCACCAGTCTCATACTCGGCCTCTGAGACCAAAGCATTGAGTCCACGTCCCAATCCGCCACGTTTCTTTACATTAGGCACGCTTGATCACCTCTTTTGCAAGGTTCATATATGCTTTTGCACCCTTATTTTGAGGTGCATAGGTAATTACCGGTTCTCCAAAAGACGGAGCTTCGGATATTTTAACCGTACGGGGGATTAGCGTCTTAAACGCCTTATCACCAAAGTACGATTGAACCTCCTCAACAACCTGATTCGATAGAGAAGTACGCGAGTCATACATGGTCATAAGCACACCGTAGGTGTCTAAGCCCTTGTTCAGACGAGATTTGACCATCTTCATTGACTCAAGCAGCTTCGTAACGCCCTCGAGTGCATAATACTCGCACTGGATCGGAATCAAAACGCTGTCTGCTGCGGTCAAAGCGTTGATAGTAAGCAGTCCGAGCGAAGGAGGGCAGTCAATGAAAATAAAATCGAACTCGTCCTGAATCGGCTCAAGCAAATCTTTGAGGCGGGTTTCACGAGCAATTGCGCTTACGAGCTCAATTTCCGCGCCTGCAAGTTGAATTGTAGCCGGAATAACGAATACCTTTTTACAATTTGTATCAAGAACAAGCGATTCTGCCGGCACATCATTCAACAATGCATCATAGATGCAGTGATCAAGGTCTTCTTTTTCAATTCCGAATCCACTGGTGCTGTTTCCCTGCGGATCAAAATCGACAATCAGTGTCTTACGACCCTGCTCACCCAGTGCTGCTGCAAGGTTTACAGCCGTCGTTGACTTACCGACGCCGCCTTTTTGATTGATGATTGCAATGATACGCGTGTCTTTTGCGCTCTTAGAACGCTTAACGTCGCGAAATCCCACGGTCCCTCCTGGTGTGTATTAAAGCTGTCAAACGGAGGATGTTTCACGTGAAACATTCCGAATCGATATCAACCGCTATGTTTCACGTGAAACACTGCAAGTTGTTAGTATCCATTATGTTTCACGTGAAACATCTAGGCAAGCGGATTCTTCTTTGCCACGCCATTTGCACGAGGCAATGAGACGGATGCTGGATGACTCTTCTTAAGAACAATGAACTCCCTGTGACCCAAGCCTTCTGGCAAATCAATTGCGTCATTCAGAAGCAAAGTGAAGCCGCAAATCTTAGCTGCTGACATGCCGGAAGCAAGCTCCTCATCCGAAGGATTGCCCTTGGTTATAACAAATAGCCCTCCATCCTTCAGATACGGAGCCGCATACTCAACAAGAATCGGTAGAGGGGCCAGTGCGCGGGCGGTTACAACAGAGAACTGCTTCTTATGGCTTGGAGCATATTCTTCAAGACGATCATGAACCGCATGAGCATGTTTCAATCCAAGAGCATGGACAAAGGAATTAACAGCATCAACCTTCTTGCCAACAGAGTCAATATAAGTAGCTTTACGATGCGTGGTTATGGTTAATGGAATACCAGGAAAGCCCGCACCTGTTCCCATATCGAGCAAAGCTCCCTCAGGAGCCTTATTGATATAGGGGAGCAAAACAAGTGAGTCGAGGATATGAAGTACTACAGCATCTTCTACGTTAAGAATACGGGTGAGATTGGTTGTCTGATTTGTTTCGAGAACCAAATCCAAATGCTGGATACATTTCCTCAGCTCAACATCAGTTACGCTCAAGGAATACTCTTTACAATAGGAAGTTAGACGACTCAACATCTCGTCAGCCTGCTGATCAGTAAGTACTAACAACGAAAGCTCCTTTCTGACAAAAATCAGTGTATCGAGAACTTTTGACAAAAAAAGGGGACGTGGAAACCACGTCCCCTTAGCATAAGCTCGAGTAGATTATCGAGCAACAATCACCACATGGCGATCAGGGTCAGAACCCTCAGAATGAGTATCGACCGCATCATTGCCACGAAGTGCAATGTGAACCAGTCGGCGCTCGTAGGCATTCATGGGCGGAAGCGAAACACTCTTGTGAGTGCGGATGGCGCGCTCGGCAGCAGACTGAGCCATGGAGGCAACCTTGTCCTGACGGCGGCTCTTGTATCCCTCGACGTCCACTACAACCGGATACCTAAAGCCGAGCTTGCGGCTCACCAGCAAAGAGAACATAACCTGAAGGGCATCAAGGGTGCGACCATGACGGCCAATGAGAACAGCAAGATCGGGAGCCGTTACATCCAGAATCAGCTCACCCTCGTCACCCTCATACTCATCGATAGGAGAGTTGGCGGCATCGAAGTGCGAAAGGATGGAACGCAGGATGGAAATCGCGACATCGGCAATGGTGTCGAGCTCCTCATCGGTCAGCTCTTCACCAGCCTTGTAGCGCTGTGCAATCTCGGGATAATCGCCCGCAACCTGCGGGGCAACCTCCTCAAGCATATCCTCGATGATCTCTTCAGACATAACGTACTCCAAAAGTTAGGTACCTAAATAAGATTGATATCCCACTACTTCTTCTTGTGCGGGCGCGGCTTCTTCTCTCGACGAGTGACCTCAACCTGCAGCGGCGCGTTCTTAAGACGCTCCTCCTCATCGGCCTTGGCCTTGTCGATGACCTTCTGCGTCACAAAAATCTGCTGGATAACCTGCCAAGCAGACGAGACGTCGTAGTACAGCAGAACACCAACGGGAAGGCTCCAGCCCATCCAAAGCATCATGACCGTCATGACAACGGCCATCATACGCATGCTCTGAGCCTGCTGGCCGGTCTGGTTGCGCGACATATAGAGCTGCGGAATCAGGGTCAGGACGGCGAACAGGATCAGGCAAACCAGCGCAGGCAGTGCAACCATAAAGCCATCGGCAAAGGAAGCGCTCGGCGTGGTGGTCAGGTCGGGCAGGATGTTGAAGAACGAGAACGTGCCGTCGTTAAAGTACTGCGGCAGGTTGCGCAGCAATGTAAACAGGGCGAACAGGATAGGCATCTGAATCAGCAGCGGCAGACAGCCAGCCATGGGGTTGAACTTGTTCTCGCTGTAGAACTTCTGCATCTCCTCGGCCTGACGCTGGGGATCGTCGGCATAGCGCTCCTGGATCTCGAGCATCTTGGGCTGCAGCACCTGCATGCGAGCCGTCGACTTGGTCGACTTGAGCATGAGCGGCGTCAGCAGCAGACGGATGATGACCACCAGGATGATGATGGACAGGCCCCAGTCGACCGCAAAGGTCTGGATGAGCTTGAGCAGCTCGAAAAGGATGTTAACGATCCAATCCCACATGTAAGTTTTCCTCCGATAGCGAGTGCCCGCTAGGGCACAGGGTCATAACCGCCGACGTGCAGGGGATTGCAGCGAGCGATGCGCCTCACGGCAAGCCAGCAGCCTCTCAAAACACCGTGCTTCTCAATCGCCTGGACGGCGTATTGCGAGCACGTTGGGTAATAAATGCAGGCGTCAGGCAATAAGGGCGAAATAACCTGTTGATATATGCGAATAGGAGCGATGGCAACACGTCGCAAAACGTGATTGCTCATCGCTCCTCCCCGGCAACGCCGGCGCGCTTCATAAGCGAACGCAACGCCTTGTCCATCTCCTGCGGCGAGGAAACCCTCGTCTTGGGAGTTGCAAACAAGATGATGTCATAACCCGCAACGGGAAATCCGCAGCTGCGGGCGGCCTCGCGCATCACACGCTTAGATCGGTTGCGCACGACGGCACAACCGAGTCGCTTAGCACCAACGAAGGCGACCCTTCCGGAGTCGCCTTCGCCAACCGATTCACATATGGTCATTCGAATCAGAGGGTGATTGAAACGACGCCCCTGACTGAACACATGCTCGAAATCTTGCCGAGACTTAATAGTCTTCATGCGAGATGTGTGTATCGCTGCTAGACAGTGAGACGCTTGCGGCCCTTGGCACGACGACGGGCGAGCACGGCACGACCACCCTTAGTGGCCATACGGGCACGGAAGCCATGGGTCTTGGCACGCTTACGCTTATTAGGCTGATACGTACGCTTCATCTTAAGTTCCTCCTGCTGCATTTCGAGTGTCCGCGGGGACGCGGACGCAGATATAGACACGTGAGCTTGAAGATTGTAGGGAAATCAATGTTCAAATGTCAAGAAATCAAAGGTAAAAGGTTGCGCAGTTCACACGGTTCCCCCATAAGCACAACCGAAATTTGCGCCTCATGGCAACCTTTCACGATATTTCATCGAGTTTTCAACAGGTCATGTTGGCAATGTTGAGAACTTTTCGCCCGTTTTCCAAAGTTTTCAACAGGTTTTGAAAAGTTGTCGAAAGATGAGAAACATTGCACGGTGAGCTACTATTTGTTCGAAACCTTTTGAAAGATTGTGAGCGGCATGTCTGACGACTTTTACACCATGGTCGATTCCGGAGACCCGGCACCCGACAACGAGCACATCACCGGCGTGCGCGAAAAGCGTGGCGAGGAAGAGCAGGACGCTGCGAAAGCACAGGCTGCCATGTATGCCGCACGTATCGCGGTCTATGATGACATGTTGTCGACGCCGCGTGTCATCGTCATCGAACCGAAGGACGTGCGCACCTATCTGGAAGAGACAACCAACACCGTCTACCAGTGCATGAAAGAACAGGGCGGGCACATCTCGCTCATGGTTATCCGCGAGATTGTCGAAAACTTTATCCACGCCCACTTTGCAGAGCCCATCATCTCGATCCTGGACGGCGGCGATACCATCCGATTCGCAGATCAGGGACCGGGGATTGACGACAAGGAGCGCGCCTTCGACTTTGGCGTCACCAGCGCAAACAGCAACATGAAGCGATACATCCGCGGAACCGGAGCTGGGTTTCCCATGGTGCAGGAGTACTTGGAAAACGCCGGCGGCGCCGTATCCATCGAGGACAACATGGGCAACGGCACCGTGGTCACGGTAAGCCTGAACCCCAAGCGCGTGCAGGAAATCGAGCGTGCCGGAGGGCGAGGGGCCGCCGTACGCCCCGAAACGGAGCAGCCGGCGTATCCCCTACCCAGTACGTTTGGACAGCAGCCCATGGGGGCGCAGCGGATGCAGCAACCCATGGCGCACATGCAGCAGCCTGGAGCTTTTCCCGCGCAAGATCCCCAGGCACCGCTAGGCCACACAGCGCAAAACATGCCAGAGGGCATAGGCTCGGCAGATCTGGACACAGGCGCCGTTCAGCAGACGGCGGCCATGCCAAACGTCCCGCAAATGGGCTACCAACCGTACCCGCAAGGGTATCCTCCCCAATATATGCCGCAGCAGGGATACGCCCAGCCGTATCCTCAACAGTATCCTCAGGGGTACCAGCAGTCGTATCAGCAGATGCCGCAGGGGCAATTTAACCCTTGGGCCCAGCAGATGCCGCCGCAGCCTTACCAACAGTGGCCGCAAAGTTCTCAACAGCAGATGCCACCCATGCAGAGTTCTCAACAACCAGCAGCTCAAATGATGTATCCTAATGCGGCGAATCAATACGCACAACCGCAGTCGGACGTGTTTGTAGGCGAGCGCGGCAACGCCGCATTAGGGTATCTGGCCCAACATCAAGAGTGTGGCGCAACGGACTTGGCGCGAGCGTTTGGAAACTCCGCACCCACCTGGTCGCGCACGCTCAACGATTTAGCGCAAGCGGGCTTGGTAATCAAACATGGGCAGAAATATCATCTGACCGAAATCGGAAGCGCTCGCGTGCGGGCTCGAGATTAAGGAACGGGAGAGACAGTGGACGAGGAAGCAAGCATCATCCTGGGGGATGCCATCGCCTTTTGCCAGCGCGACGGCCAAGATGCGCGCCTCATCAACATGCTGGGGCAATCGCGCGCCGTGAGCCTGACCGAGGACACCTTGACGATTGAGGCCCCCTCACGATTTGCCATCGCTCAGCTCAAAAAGCATCAGCCGACCATCGAGGCGTACCTGGAAGAGATTGCCTTTGCGCCGATTGCGCTCAACATCGTGGCACCGCAGGGCTCCGCGGCCGATAACGCCGTGTCTGCGGCACCCGTCGTCCCCCCGGCGGCGCCAGCTGCCGCCGCAGTGTCGACTCCCGAGCATCAAATCGGCGATGTTTCCCGTGAAACCATGCCCACCATATCGGCGCCGGCAACCCCCATGCCCGCAGCCACACACATGCCTATCTCGCACGACGCAACGCCGGGCGAGGATTCGGGCATCGCAATCAAAAACACGCTTTCAGCCGACGATTTCCGCCGCATGATGAACCAGATGAAAGGCGGGGCGCCTGCAAAAAGCGCAAAACCAGCCTCAACATCGCCCACGAGCGCCCCCGCAGCTGCGGCACCGGTCGAGCAGAACACCGATGGCGCGCCGCTCGCGGCCAACTCAAAATTCACCTTCGAAAACTTTGTCTACGGCCCCGAAAACAGCCATGCCTATCGCTCGGCCCTCAAGTTTGCCGCACTCGCGGACGAACGCGGCACATGTACATCCCTGTTCATCTATGGCAAATCGGGGCTGGGCAAGACCCACCTGCTGCTCGCCATCAAAAACGAGCTCGCTGAAAAGTCGCCCGAGATCAAGGTGAAGTACGCCAACTCGCAGGCGTACCTCGATGACCTGATGACGGAGTTCGACCGCCAAAAGAAGAGCAACGCCCCCATCATGCAGGCATACCACGGAGTGGACGTGCTCATTATCGACGACATTCAAAACATCATCGGCAAGCGCGCGAGCGTGGACTACTTTTTCCAGCTCATGGACGAGTTTATCCGCAATAACAAAAAAGTCGTCATCGCAGCCGACCGCGCTCCCAAAGATCTGAGCATGGACGAACGCCTGACCAGCCGCTTTAACGCCGGTATGCTCTGTTTGGTGGCAGAGCCCAGCTACGAGATGAAATACAAGATCTTGCAGCGCTACTACGAGAACACGATAGCCGCCGCACCCGAGGCGGGTGACGACTCGCTGTTGGCGGCCTATGGCGGCGATGGCGGACATCTGACCGACGAGCACTTTAAACACATGGCGGAGGTGTCGGGAACCAACATCCGCGAACTCGAGAGCTTCTGCGAACGCTGCGCCGGCGAGGCAGGAGACCGCGAACGCGAGGGCAGCGAGCTCAGCTTCGACGACATCGACGCCATCGCAAGCCAATACTTCGATACGTCGGCCAAGAAGATCAACGTGCAGACGGTCCAGTCTGTCATCGAGGAGCAATACGGCGTGACGCACGAGGAGCTTATCGGACCGCGGCGCAACGCCAACATAGCCAAAGCCCGTCATATCGCCATCTATCTGGCCATCGAGATGTGCGAGATGACGACCACGGCGGTGGGCGCGGAGTTTGGCAACCGCAACCACTCGACCGTCAGCACGAGCTACAAAAAGGTTCAGAAGATGATTCAGGAAGACCGCACCGTAACCGAGGATCTCAAGTCGCTACGAGATAAAATTACACTGCGCTCGTAGGGAAATAGAGACATCTGTTGAAAACTTGTCGAAACGCCGGGCATAACGTGTCCAAAACTCACCCCAAGGCGACGAAAAGTTTTCCGCAGGTTTTGAACGTGGAAAACGCGGTCGGTTGCGCACAGGGTGCTGTCGATTCTCTTTTTGGGGTTGACCAGCGCTTTTGGGAGTAATCAACAGTTTCGTCAGTGCTATTACTATTATTAAGATATTTATATCTATAGAAAGGTATTAAAAGATGAAGTTCACCGTCAGCCAAAGCTCGCTCACGCAAGCCATCGGCGTCGTTATGAAAGGCGTCGCTTCGGCATCTACCCTTCCCATCCTGTCGGGCGTGCTCGTTAAGGCGCAGGACGGCATCTTGGAATTCCAAACCTCAAACTACACCATCTCGATTCGTCATCGCATTGCCGCGCATGTCGAAGAAGAGGGCGAGATGGTGATTCCCTGCAAGATGCTCTCGAACATCACGAAGACCCTTCCCGACGCCCCGGTCACCTTTGAGCTCTCGGAGCGTCAGGTGCTGATCGGATGCGAGAAGAGCTCCTTCCGCCTCAACACACTCGACGCCAACGATTTTCCCGAGTTCCCTGCCTATGCTATCGAGAGCGCAGTGGAGCTCCCAACCGACATCCTGTCCGAGATGGTCGGCCGCGTATGGCGCGTCACTTCGACCGATAAGGCCCGCCCCATTCTGGGAGGCGTGCACATGAAGGTCGAGAACAACACCGTGCGTCTGGTGGCAACCGACTCCTTCCGCCTGGCCGTATGCGATACCCAGGTCGAGACCTCGACGCTCGAGGGCTCCTTTGAGCTCAACGTTCCGGCTGACGCGTTCAACGACGCCCTGAGCATCATGGCCAGCCAGGCGACCATCATGATCGGCGCCACCGACACCCAGGTTGTCTTTGAGGCCGGCAACACCACCTACGTGTCGCGCCGTATCGAAGGCGTGTACCCCAACTACAAGCAGCTCATCCCCGATTCGTGCGTTACGAGCGTCAAGATCGACGTGGCGGCTTTTAATGCCGCCCTCAAGCGCGTGGCGGTCATCGCGAGCGCGAACCCCGCCGTCAAGTTCGAGATCGATGTCGAGAACGGTCAGATGGGCCTGTCCTCCATCTCTAATGACCAGGATCTGGCGCAGGAGACAATCGATGTTGAGGCCGAGGGCGAGTCGGGCACCATCGCCTTTAACTACCACTACATCTTTGGCTGCCTCAATGCCCTGTCCAAGGAGAAGGAGATCACGCTGGAGCTCAAGAGCTACTCGCAGGCGGGTATCTTTAAGTCCTACGACAAGATCAACTATCTGTACCTGGTCATGCCGGTTCGCATCTAGCACTGCGCCATGACCATGCTTGCCCGCAACCTTTCCGTCGCGCGCTACCGCAGTTTCGATAGCTACCGTCTTGACCTGGACGAAGGCGTGACGGTGCTTGCGGGGCCCAACGCGGCGGGAAAGACCAACCTCATAGAGGCACTGCAGCTTTTGACGAGCGGCGCCTCGTTTAGGCATCCCACCGCAGCCGAGCTCGTGCATGACGGCACGGGCTCGTGCAAGCTCGATCTGAGGCTCGAGGGCGATGGTCGCGTGCTCGATATGGGGCTGGGAGTTGAGGACGGCAAGCGCTCGTTTAGCCGTAACGGCAAGAGATGCTCGGCCGCCGGCGTGCGCGGGGTTTTGCCGAGCGTGCTGTTTTGCCCCGATCATCTGGATATGGTCAAGCGCGGAGCCAGCGTGCGCCGTACCGCCCTCGACGACTTTGGCGTGCAACTGAGCGCTCGCTACGCCGACCTGGTGAGCGCCTACGGGCGTTGCGTGACGCAGCGCAACGCCCTGCTCAAGGAGACCTGGTGCTGCCGCGAGATGCTCGGCGCATGGAACGATTCCATCGCTCGTGCCGGGTCAGCCCTGCTCGTGCATCGTTTGGCCCTGCTCGACCGACTGGCGGGCCATGTGCGCGCCGCGTACGGGCAGGTGGCGTCCGGTGAGGACGCGGGCGTGTCCTATGTATCCACACTGGGGGATTTGCCTCAAACCGAAGGGCGCGAGGAGCTTAAGGACTGGGCGTACGAGCATATGCTCGCGGCCCTCGATGAACGTGCCGATGAGGAGATGCGTCGCGGCGTGACGCTTGTGGGTCCGCATCGCGACGAGATCGAGTTTACCGTTGCGGGTCGATCGGCCCGTTCATTTGCCAGCCAGGGCCAGCAGCGAACGCTGGTGCTTGCCTGGAAGGTGGCCGAGGTGGCCGTCGCCCGTGACATCCTGGGCACCGCACCCCTGCTGCTGTTGGATGATGTGATGAGCGAGCTCGATGCCGGGCGCCGAGGCGCTTTCCTGCAGCTGATCGGTGATGATATCCAGACAGTCATAACCACCACCAATCTGGGGTATTTTACCGATGACCTGCTTGATCGAGCCAAGGTGGTGAGCATGGGTGAGACGTGCTAATAACGAGCGCGAGAACGGAACGGTTGCCTTTGGCGGCTTTTTGGATGCCGAGCGTCAGCGCATCCTGGCGGCCGCGACACCTGAGCGCCGCGCGCAAATGGAGGCCGCAGAGGAATCTCGTGCGGTCTATCATGCCTGGAATGCGGTGTGCTCGGGCACGCGCGAGGGACGCCATGTGACGGGCCTGCGCTACCTGCCCGAGTCCAATGAGCTGCTGGTGTATCTCGATTCGCCCTCGTGGACGCAGGAGATGACGCTGCTGCGCGAGATCATCCGGGCGCGCATGGAGCGGGCCGGCGCGCATGTGGACGGCCTGGTGTTCAAAACGACCGCGCCCGGCCA
>UMLQ01018970.1_pt1 | contig 16333 bp, 8 predicted proteins | sample 1966631 | NCBI WGS metagenome assembly UMLQ01 (sample SAMEA4836206, study PRJEB28245) | human gut metagenome | biome: gut microbiome; material: fecal sample | place: Denmark | collected 2008 | reverse complement strand
AAGAGTTCAATTCAGAGTGTGAAAGCTTTTACGTTTATAGAATTAATATAATTGCAGATTTAAGAAAAACAGAGTCTCCGAACCCTAGCATCTGCAAAAATGCGCCTTAGAGCAAACTCTTAATGCGGGTGAGCATTAAGAGTGCAGTGATATGAAGCATTTTTGCAGATGCTAGGGTTCGGGGACTCGTCTGTTTATCTCAATCCTACAACTTAGAATTTCTTCTCGTATTCTTTTAGGGCTTGTAGAGCCTTTTTCGACAACGGATATAACATGATGATGTTAAAGATCGTCATCAATCCAATTCCGACATCTCCCAAATCCCATACAATTGTATACGCAGCAAGTCCTCCAACAAAAAGCATTGCTAGAGCAAGAACTTTGTAAGCTGTTTGAGAGAACCAGTTATCTCCAAAGAGGTAAGCTACGTTGGAGCGTGCATAAAACAAGATTCCGATAAATGTAGAAAAACTGAATAACCATAACGTTATGGCAATGAATATTACTCCGAATGAGCCGAGATGATATTCCATTGCTTTTTGTAATAAATCCATTCCAACGAGTCCTTCAGTGAGCTTTGTTGGAGTAAGGAGCATGATCATAGCAGTACAACTGCAGATCATAAGCGTGTCAATAAAAACGCCTAACGCCTGTGTTAATCCGACTTTAACAGGATTATCTGCAACAGCGGCTGCGGCTGCGCAAGGGGCAGAACCAGAACCGGCTTCGTTTGAAAAAAGGCCTCGTTTGATTCCATTCATAAGGACGGCACCGAATCCCCCGGCGGCTACCTGACGGAAACCAAAAGCTTCAGAAAAGATTCGTTCAAATACACCAGGGAGCTGTGTGATATTTGTGATGATAATAAACAATGTAATCAGTAAATAAAATCCAGCCATGATGGGAACGATAATATCCAAAACTTTTACGGTTGCATTTTTTCGAAGTACGATAATTGCGGCAAGTATTACAAGAATAACTGTAGTGTAAATCGGTGGAATGTGAAAAGCATTTTTAAAAGCAGATGCTACGGAATTACTTACTACCTGACTGATGCCGCACCAGCATATAAGGCCGGAAATGGCAAAGAGTACGGAAAGAAGTACATAACGTTTTTTCTTGCCGGATTTTTCTTCAAAATATCGATGAATGTAGTAAGCAGGTCCTCCTCGATATCCTCCATATAGAGGGTCTTTTTCTTTATAAATCTGTGATAAAGTTGCTTCGATAAAAGCGGTGGAAGAACCGATAAGGGCAGTAACCCACATCCAGAAAACAGCACCAGCTCCGCCAGCGGAAATTGCGGCAACTACACCGACCAGATTGCCCATTCCAACACGAGTTGCTGTGGAAACAATCAAAGTCTGGATGACGGAAAGTGCGCTTTGTTCTTCGTCTTTTTTTTCGAAAAGTGCGCCAACCATATCTTTAAAGAGACGTATTGGCAGAAACTTTGTACGGATTGTGAAATACACTCCGGTAGGAATTAGTAAAATGACTAAAAGTGAAAGGGGGAGTGTTCCGCCGCCGGGTAAGGGTGCGGTGAGTAAATCTCCCCATAAAAAATTGTATACTGTTTCGATTAATTTGACCATATTAATTTGTATCCTCCTGAAGGTAGTATATAATTTCTTTTTAATTTTGTAAATAAATAGTTGACTCTAGAAGAAAAATGGTATAAAATGGAAAAACAAACACATAAATGGTATAAAATAACTCAAATAGAAATTTAATACTTTTAAAAGTTCAAGAGAAAATAATGAAAGTTATTTAAAAAATTATTTTTGAGTCAAGTTAAATCTGTCAGTTGGAATGGTTTATAGATTAAACACATGTTAATAACTCCATTGCAGGGATTTTCATAATTATAGTATTTGGGTTACAGGGTCTGTAAAATAGTAAACTTAATAAAAATTCTGCAATTAGCAGGAGCCAGGGGGAGTATATGAGGGTAATTACAATGATTGTTATAGTTAGTATTTTACTGGTTATTTCTATAATTGATTTTAAAATCAAGATAATTCCGAATCAGTTAAATGTACTTTTGTTTATTTCAGGAATCTGGAGTGGTTTTGTTTTCCAGGAAGTTACATTCTTAAGTCGCTTTTTGGGAGTGTTTTCGGTTAGTATTCCGATGTTCATACTTGCAATTTTATGTTCAGGCGGACTGGGTGGAGGAGATGTTAAGCTAATGGCGGCAAGTGGAGTGTTACTAGGGATAAAGTGGAATATATTTGCTGCTTGTGCGGGATTACTTTTAGGAGGATTATATGGATTTTTTCTACTGATTACAAAGCGTGCGAAGCGAAAGGATTGCTTTGCGCTGGGACCTTTTTTGTGTATAGGGATTGCCGTTGTGTTTTTTAGATATATTTTTATGAAAGTGTGAGGGAGATAATATGGAATTACCGTGGATTCCCACTTAATTTTCTTTTCATCACTTCTGAGTAAAAAGTCGTTTTTCGTGAATTGTCTCATTGACATTTTGTCAAATAACGTGCCTGTTTTCCTATAGAGTTGTGTTGGCTTCATTCAGTTGACGTAGCCGCCCGTTACGCTGCCTTCATTCAGGCAAAATCTCCTGCAAATTGTGACACACATCTTGCAGAAAGCATTTTTTAAACACGTTCCAGTTGATTAAATTATGTAAAATTACGAAATTGTTATTTTTAAAAGATGGAGATAAATGGTGAAAACAAAGAGGAATCTCATAAAATAATTAAAAAAATGAAGAAAAAATATTAGAATTTTAATCCTGAATAATCCTAAAATTACAACAAAAAATTATTGAGAAAAAATCTAAAATAAGCCATATGTATATTGTATACAAAACTGTTGGTTTTATAGCAATTTTAACCTAAAATTGTTCTCGGAAAAATACGTTGTCAAGGGGAAAAATTGGCATAAAAAGGCTGTTTCGGGCAAGATTTTGTATTTTAGAAGGAACAGTTCCGAATAAGCTTTACATTACCTCAAAAAAATGATAATATTATGTCGAATTTAAAATAAACCACAACTTTTGACAAGGAGGAATAATCAATGCCTAGAGCAAAACAGTCTATGGATGGAAATACCGCAGCAGCTCACGTAGCATATGCGTATACAGATGTTGCAGCTATCTATCCTATTACACCATCTAGTCCAATGGCTGATTCCGTTGACCAGTGGGCAGCAGCAGGACAGGAAAATATTTTTGGTAACCAGGTAGTTGTTAGTGAGATGCAGTCTGAGGCAGGTGCAGCAGGTACTGTTCACGGTTCTCTTGCAGCTGGTGCTATCACAACAACATTTACAGCATCCCAGGGTCTTCTTCTTATGATCCCTAACATGTATAAGATCGCAGCTGAGCAGCTTCCATGTGTATTTGATGTATCTGCACGTACAGTTGCTACACAGTCTCTGAACATTTTCGGTGACCACAGTGACGTATATGCATGTCGTCAGACAGGATTTGCTATGCTGGCAGAAACTAACCCACAGGAAGTTATGGACTTAAGCCCTGTAGCACATCTTGCTGCAATCGAAGGTAAAGTTCCATTCATCAACTTCTTCGATGGTTTCCGTACATCTCATGAGATTCAGAAGATCGAAAAATGGGATTATGCAGACTTAAAAGAAATGTGCAACATGGATGCAGTTAAAGCTTTCCGTGAGCATGCTCTTAACCCAGAACACCCAGCTATGCGTGGTTCTCACGAAAACGGTGATGTTTTCTTCCAGCACAGAGAAGCTTGTAACTCTGTTTACGAAGCTTTACCAGCTGTTGTTAAGAAATACATGGGCAAAATCAACGAAAAACTGGGAACTAACTACGATTTATTCAACTACTATGGTGCAGAAGATGCAGAACGCGTAATCATCGCTATGGGATCTATCTGTGACGTAGCAGAAGAAGTAATTGATTACTTAACAGCAAAAGGTGAAAAGGTTGGTTTAATCAAAGTTCGTTTATATCGTCCTTGGGTATCTTCTGCATTATTAGATGTTATTCCTAAGACAGCTAAGAAGATCGCTGTTCTTGACCGTACAAAAGAGCCTGGAGCATTAGGAGATCCTTTATATCTTGATGTTGCTACAACTCTTAGAGAAGCAGGTCTTAACGATATCGTTCTTACAGCTGGACGTTACGGATTAGGTTCTAAAGATACTCCTCCTTCATCTGTATTTGCTATTTATAAAGAACTTGAAAAAGACGCTCCAAAGAGCCGTTTCACAATTGGTATCGTGGATGATGTTACAAACTTATCTTTACCAGAAGTTAAACCAGCTCCTATCACATCTGCTCCTGGTACAGTAGAGTGTAAGTTCTGGGGTCTTGGTGGAGACGGTACTGTAGGTGCTAACAAGAACTCTACAAAGATTATCGGTGACCACACAGATAAATACATTCAGGCATACTTCCAGTATGACTCCAAGAAGACAGGTGGTATTACAATTTCTCACCTTCGTTTTGGTGACAATCCAATCAGAAGCCCATACTACATTAACCAGGCTGACTTCGTAGCATGTCACAACCCATCTTATGTAGTTAAAGGTTACAAGATGGTTCAGGATGTTAAACCAGGCGGAATCTTCATGATTAACTGCCAGTGGTCTGATGAAGAATTAGATCATCATATGCCTGCAGCAGCTAAGAAGTATATTGCTGACAACAACATTCAGTTATACACAATCAACGCGATTGATAAGGCTATCGAGATTGGTATGGGTAAACGTACTAACACAATCTTACAGTCCGCATTCTTCAAATTAGCGAACATCATGCCTATCGACGAAGCAGTAGAATTCATGAAAGCAGCAGCTAAGAAGTCCTACAGCAAGAAGGGTGACGCTGTTGTAGAGATGAACTACAAAGCTATCGACGCTGGTGTAGATGCTGTTCATAAAGTAGAGATTCCAGCTTCCTGGTCTAACCCAGCTGCTGATGCTCCTGCTAAAGAACTTACAGGACGTCCAGAGACAGTTAAGATGGTTAAGGAAATGATGGAACCTATCGGAATCATGGATGGTGACAGCCTGCCAGTATCTACATTCGTAGACAACGCTGACGGACAGTTCGAACTTGGTGCTTCCGCATACGAAAAACGTGGTACTGCTGTATCTGTTCCAGAATGGAATCCAGAAGCTTGTATCCAGTGTAACCAGTGTGCGTTTGTATGTTCCCATGCTACAATTCGTCCTTTCTTAGTAAGCGAAGACGAAATTAAGGCAGCTCCTGACAACATGAAAGTTGCAGATACAAAGCCAAAGGCAAGCGAATACAAATTTACAATGAGCGTATCTCCATTAGACTGTATGGGATGTGGTGAGTGTATCACAGTTTGTCCTGCTGCAGCTAAGGGCGCATTAAAGATGGTTCCACAGGAAAGCCAGGCAGCAGAACAGCCAGTATTCGATTACTTAGTTGCAACTGTTGGAAGAAAACCAGGTGCTCCTGCAGATACTACAGTTAAGGGATCTCAGTTCAACCAGCCATTACTTGAGTTCTCCGGATCTTGTGCAGGATGTGCAGAGACATCTTACGCTCGTCTGATTACTCAGTTATTCGGAGAGCATATGTACATCTCCAACGCAACAGGATGTTCATCCATCTGGGGTGGTCCTGCAGCAACAGCTCCATATACAGTAAACAAAGATTCCAAACAGGGACCAGCTTGGGCAAACTCCTTATTCGAGGATAACGCAGAGCACGGCTTTGGTATGTATCTTGGACAGAAGACTTTACGTGACCAGGCTATCGCTAAATTAGAGAAGATGGCAGCATCCGATAAAGCATCCGATGAATTTAAAGCAGCATTTGCTAAGTTCATGGAAACAAAAGACAATACAAAAGAAAATACACCTGATGCTCAGGCATTAATCGCTGAGGTAGAAAAAGCAGCAGCAGCTGGATGCCCAGATGCAGCAGAAGTATTAGAGAAGAAACAGTATCTCGCTAAGAAGTCCGTATGGATCTTCGGTGGTGACGGATGGGCATATGATATCGGTTTCGGTGGATTAGACCATGTATTAGCTTCCGGTGAGAACGTAAACGTTATGGTATTCGATACTGAGATGTACTCCAACACAGGTGGACAGGCTTCTAAAGCTTCTAACATCGGTGAGGTTTGTCAGTTCGCAGCAGCTGGTAAAGAAATCAGCAAGAAGAGCCTTGCAGAGATCGCTATGAGCTACGGATACGTATACGTTGCACAGATTGCTCTTGGTGCTAACCCTAACCAGGCAGTTAAATGTCTTGCAGAAGCAGAAGCTTACAACGGACCATCCCTGATCATCGGATACGCTCCATGTGAACTTCACGGTATCGCTAAGGGTGGTATGAACCACTGCCAGGATGAGATGAAGAAAGCCGTTAAGGCTGGTTACTGGAACCTCTTCTCCTTCGACCCAGCTAAGAAAGCTGAAGGAAAGAATCCATTCACATTAACATCTAAAGAAGGCGATGGATCATATCAGGAATTCTTAAATAACGAATCCCGTTACACTCGTCTGATTAAGCCATTCCCAGAAAGAGCTGAAAGACTCTTCAACGAATCTGAGAAGGTTGCTAAGGCTCGTTACGAGCACCTGCAGAGACTCGTTGAGCTTTATAAATAATAAAGCCTGAACTGGTCAGTCAGATTAGTTACAAAAGATAAAACTTTATAAAATACAAAAGAGAAGCCGTGTGCTAGCTATGCTGGTGCATGGCTTCTTCTTGTGTGTTGAAAAAAAGAAGGGAATTGTATTATAATAAATCATAACAAATTAATGACTGATAGATGTACTGACAATGGTTTTGAAGAGGGACAGGAATGCTATATAAAGAAGATTTTGGAGAAGGAAAAAATATAGAATTTAAAAGAGAGATACCGAAAAGACATGAGAAGTTATTAAAAGATGTTATTGCTTTTTCCAATTCTACGGGGGGTAAAATTTTTATTGGAATTGAGGATAAGACGAATGAAGTTATTGGGATTGGAGAGAAGAATCCATTTAGATTAGCAGATGATATTTCAAATATGATATTTGACAGCTGCACTCCAATAATTGATCCGGAAATTACAATACAGACATTAGAAGGAAGAACAGTTGTTGTTGTAGAAGTTTTTCCAGGACGTATGCGTCCTTATTATCTCAAGTCATTTGGGAAGGAACAAGGTTCTTATATAAGAATAAATGGTACAAGTCGTCCTGCTGATGATAGAAAGTTAAAGGAACTAGAATTAGAAGGTCAAAAGATTTCTTATGATACTTTACCGGAAATAGACATGGAGTACTCGGAACGAGAGGCGAAGATATTATGTAATGCAATGGAAAAAGTGGCATATGATGTGCAGACAACATGTGTAACAAGAACAATACAGGAAACGTCATTAGATCCCAAGCAAAATACAGAAAAAACTGAAATTATAAATAAAATGACAATCGAGAAACTAGAAGACTTAGGGTTATTGTGCCGAATAGGAAAAGACCTTCAACCCACCCATGCGTTTAGACTAATGACGAAGAATAAAATACGGTATGCCAAAATTCAATGTGCGTTATTTAAAGGAACAGAAAGAGATATTTTTATAGATAAAAGAGAATTTGATGGACCATTATATGTACAGCTGGAAAATGCTTATCAATTTGTATTAAAGCATATCAATCTTGGTGCAAAGATAGAAGGGTTACATAGAAAAGAAGCGTATGAACTCCCGGTTCGAACAATAAGAGAATTGATTACTAATGCAGTTGTTCATAGAAGTTATTTGGATGAGTCTTGTATACAGGTTTGTGTCTATGATGACAGGATAGAAGTAACATCTCCCGGAATGCTTTATGGGGGACTGGATATACAGTCAGCTAAATCAGGTAAATCAAAGTGCAGAAATACAGCGATTGCTGAAGCATTTCGTTATATGGGACTTATAGAAGCGTGGGGAACAGGAATCCCAAGAATGATAAAAGAATGCAGAGAATATGGATTGAGAGAGCCAGTGTTTGAGGAACTGGGAGATGGTATACGAGTAACTATATTCCGGGAAAATGAAGAATTGGAGATGCGAAAACGGGCGGAGAATATACAGAACGCTGAAAATAAATACCAGTATATGAATAATATAAATAGTGAGAACTTAGCATCTGTAGTAAAAGAACAAACAGTGGAATATAGAGAGCAAAATCACTGTTTCAATACAGAAAAATCACTGTTTAATGCGCTGGATTCACAAGGAAATGAAAAAAAATACTGTTTGAATGATGAAAAAACACTGTTTGAAACAACAAGTCAGGATAAAACCCACTGTTTTGAAACGTCTGTATTGACTGCAGAGAATAAATATATGTTATATAAAAAGCTGAAAGAACTACAAGTTAATAAAAGCATAGGTAGCGTCACTGCATTAAATATAAAGGAGATTATCGAAAGCTTTTCAGGAGAAGAAGTCTTTGGGCGAAAAGAAATAAAACAAAAACTGGGATATAAAGACAGTAAGGCGGGATTTCTGATTCAAACAATGCGGGAATTTGAGTTGATTAAAGCTGTGAAAGGAAGGGGCAAGGGAAAGTATTGTTTTGATATTTAAAACTCTATCTTGGCTTTCATAAGAAAATTTAAAGCCGTACTTCTGTGAAGAACGGCTTTAATGTATAATTGAAAATAGTATTGAATAAAATTATATAGAAGGACTATTTTAATTTTTTTGAGCGTATAGATTCTTTTACTGTGGAAATCAATACAAATAAAGTACTAATTACATCATAAGCATCAGATAAATTATCGTATGTATTTTTTGTTTTAAGAAAAAACTTTTTAAAAGTTGATAAAAGTTGAGTTGCTTTTTTTGTGGATAATGTTAAATGGAATTTATTTTGTTTCTTATATGTATTATATGTATTTGTAGCAACTTTCTTTTTGTAGTTTTTAGGATTACGTTGCTCTTGGTTTTTGTTTGTGTATTGTTCTTGTATTTCGGATAATTTATTTTTCCCTTTTTGGTGAGAAGATCCATCAGAAATATCTAAAATACTAACTTGTACAGTAGGGTGGTAGGTAGGCGTTGGGAGAGTGTTAATGGTATTAAATGGCATACAAATTAAAGTGGCTATTATAATAAGAGATAAAGTTTTAGAAATTTTGGGTACAATTGAAAGCTGCTTAGCTTTAGCTTTTTTGTTAGATAAAGCTTTAAAAATCTTTGAATCTTTTCCTAAAGATTTTACAGTGCAAGGGACTGTCGTTAGAGTATTATTAATTGCTTTTCTATTTTCTGGCGTGTTAGGGATTAAAATATAATCAGATTCTAGTTTGTTGATAAGTTCCTTGTAGAGTTTTTCATAAAATTTGTTAATAATCATTGTGATTTCTCCTTTCTTTTTTCTATAATAATAAATGCGTATTTTTTTGCGAAATGGCCTCTCCTTTCTGTATCGAATTTCAACATTTTTTGTTGATTATTATTAATATGTATAATTTTTTCTTTTTGTATTGCTCTGATTTGCCATGTGTGTAATTAAAATCTCCTTTCTTACATTAGTATGAGAGATTAGGGAAATTTTCTTTTTGAAAAGACAGTTTACGAAAAAAGAATCCGATTCTTTTTTTGCTTTTTCACTACAAATAGTATGCTAGTTTAGACAATGGCATAAAATTGTAGAATTCAACCAATTACTTACTTAATTTTCTTAAATTATTTTGTATACAATGTTAATAAAATGCAGGATTTGTATTTGAAAATTACATTTATAATTGTATGAATTGTCTTTAAATCTGAAAATAACGATGAATAAAGAGGTGAAATCACAAACAAAATTGTACTTTTATAAGAACAATATAATCTAAAAAGAAATAAAAACCAAATAAACTAACTACAATATCCCCTAAAACAAGAGTAATAATCAGAAAATAATATATTAAAAAATAAATAATCAAATTATTAGACAACTCACCTTAATGTTTATATTTACAACCTATTTAAAATGTTGTAATATGATAACAACAAAAAGAAATGCAGGAAGTCATTACAACTACTTCTGAAAATGAATTTGTTACTTTTTAAATATGTAATTATTCAGAGATTTATAGATTTTTATTCAGACTATAGATACTCATTCAGGATTATGAAATCATAAGATTACAAGAGCATGAGAACATGAGAATCATAAGGTTTGATTAAGAGTTCCTGATAATTACTAATTACAAAAATATAATTTACAACTGATGAATATTTACTATTTCATAGTGATGCAAGAAAGGGTGAGACCATGTATCAGGACAATATGCGACAGGGTCTATATGATCCAAGTCTGGAGCATGATAACTGTGGTATTGGTGCTGTAGTAAACATCAAGGGTCTTAAGAGCCATGAGACAGTGTCGAATGCCTTGAAAATTGTTGAAAATCTTGAACATAGAGCCGGCAAGGACGCCGAGGGTAAAACGGGTGACGGAGTAGGTATCTTAGTGCAGATATCCCATAAGTTCTTCGAAAAAACCTGTAGTACTCTCGGCTTTTCTATTGGCAAGGAACGTGACTATGGTATTGGTATGTTCTTTATGCCACAGGATGAGTTACAGAGAAACCGTGCTAAGAAGATGTTTGAGATTATCGTTGAAAAAGAAGGCTTAAATTTCTTAGGCTGGAGAGAGGTTCCGGTTCAGCCGGGCATCCTCGGAAAGAAAGCAGCGGACTGCATGCCATGCATTATGCAGGGATTTGTAAAGAGACCGTTTGATGTTCCACGAGGACTTGACTTCGATAGAAGACTTTATATTGTAAGACGAGTATTTGAGCAGTCTAACGATTCTGCTTATGTTGTTTCTTTAAGCAGCAGAACAATCGTATATAAAGGTATGTTCTTAGTTGGACAGTTAAGATTATTCTATAATGACCTTCAGGATAAGGATTATGAATCTGCAATCGCATTAGTTCATTCCCGTTTCTCCACAAACACAGTTCCAAGCTGGGAGAAAGCACATCCTTATCGTTACATCGTTCATAATGGTGAGATTAATACTATTCGTGGTAATGCCGATAAGATGTTAGCCCGTGAGGAAAACATGGAATCTGATTATCTGAAGGATGAGATGATTAAGCTGACACCAGTCGTAGATCCAAACGGTTCTGACTCTGCAAGATTAGATAATACATTAGAATTCCTCTTAATGAGTGGAATGCCACTTCCTCTGGCAATGATGATCACGATTCCAGAACCTTGGGAAAATAACGAGGGCATGAGCAGAGAGAAGAGAGACTTCTATCAGTACTACGCAACAATGATGGAGCCTTGGGATGGTCCTGCATCTATCCTCTTTACAGATGGAGATATCATGGGAGCCGTACTTGACCGTAATGGTCTTAGACCTTCCCGTTACTATATTACAGATGATGACCAGTTAATTCTTTCTTCTGAGGTTGGGGTGTTAGACTTTGACACAACACATATCGTAAAGAAAGAGAGACTTCACCCAGGTAAAATGCTTCTCGTAGATACTGTAAAAGGTGAGCTGATTGACGATGAAATCTTAAAAGATTCTTATGTAAAGAATCAGCCTTACGGTGAATGGTTATCCGATAACCTTGTATTCTTAAAAGACTTAAAGATTCCGAATGTTGCAGTAAAAGAATACAGCTATGAAGAGAGCAACCGCCTGATGAAAGCATTTGGTTACTCTTATGAAGAAGTGAAAGATTCTGTATTACCGATGGCATTAAACGGAAGTGAAGCAATCGGAGCGATGGGGGTTGATACTCCATTAGCAGTACTTTCTAAGAGACATCATCCATTATTTGATTACTTTAAACAGCTTTTTGCACAGGTAACAAACCCTCCTATTGATGCGATTCGTGAGGAAATCGTTACATCCACTTCCATCTATGTTGGCGGAGAGGGGAATGTGTTGGAAGAAAAGGCAGAAAACTGCCATGTATTAAAGATTCATAACCCTATTTTAACAAATACAGACTTATTAAAGATTCGTTATGCAAAAGTAAAGAATATCAATGTAAAAGATGTGCCGATTACTTATTACAAAGGAACACCGCTTGATAAGGCTATCAATCATTTATATGTTGCTGTTGACCAGGCGCATAAAAATGGTGCAAATGTTGTTATTTTGACAGATAGAGGTGTTGATGAGAACCATGTGGCAATTCCATCTCTGTTAGCAGTATCTGCTGTACATCATCATCTCATTGAGACAAAGAAGAGTACTTCTGTAAGTATTATCTTAGAGAGTGGTGAGCCAAGAGAAGTACATCATTTCGCCACACTGTTAGGTTACGGCGCATGTGCTATCAACCCATATCTGGCACAGTTCAGTATTAAGAAGCTGATTCAGGATGGTTTATTAAAGAAAGATTACTATGCAGCAGTAAATGATTACAATAACGCAGTACTTCACGGTATCGTAAAGATCGCATCTAAGATGGGTATTTCCACACTGCAGTCCTATCAGGGTTCTCAGATTTTTGAGGCAGTTGGTATCAGCAAGAAAGTCATTGATGAGTACTTTACAAACACAGTAAGCCGTGTAGAAGGTATCACAATTGAAGATATCGCAGAAGATGTAGATTACCATCACTCCAAAGCATTTGATATGTTAGGACTGAAAAATGATCTTAGTCTTGACAGTGAAGGTGATCACAAATATAGAAGTGGTAAAGAAGAACATCTTTACAATCCACTGACCATCCATACATTACAGACAGCAGCATGGACAAATAATTATGAACTGTTTAAACAGTATACTTCCATGATTAATAAAGAAACTTCTCCAGTAAGTCTTCGTGGATTAATGGATTTCAATTATCCATCCAAAGGAGTTCCTATCGAGGAAGTTGAATCTGTAGATTCTATCGTGAAACGATTTAAGACAGGTGCTATGAGTTATGGTTCTATTTCCAAGGAAGCACATGAGACTCTGGCAATCGCGATGAACATGATTCACGGTAAATCAAACACTGGTGAAGGTGGAGAAGATTTAGAGCGTCTGACAGTTGGTCCAGATGGACTGAATAAATGCTCTGCAATCAAGCAGGTAGCTTCCGGTCGTTTCGGTGTAACAAGCCGTTACCTTGTAAGTGCACAGGAAATTCAGATTAAGATGGCACAGGGAGCAAAACCTGGTGAAGGTGGACATTTACCAGCAGGAAAAGTATATCCTTGGATTGCAAAGACAAGACATTCAACACCTGGTGTAGGACTAATCTCACCACCACCTCATCACGATATTTACAGTATTGAAGATTTGGCACAGTTAATTTATGATTTGAAAAATGCAAACAGAAATGCCCGCATTTCTGTAAAACTGGTATCTGAAGCAGGTGTCGGAACGGTCGCAGCCGGTGTAGCAAAAGCTGGCGCACAAGTAATCCTTATTTCCGGACATGACGGTGGTACAGGTGCAGCACCTCGTAATTCTTCTATCCATAATGCCGGACTTCCGTGGGAGCTTGGACTTGCTGAGACACACCAGACATTAATTAAAAATGACCTTCGTAATAAAGTTATCATCGAGACGGACGGTAAGCTTATGAGCGGCCGCGACGTAGCAATGGCAGCAGCACTTGGAGCAGAAGAATTTGGATTTGCTACTGGTCCGCTGATTACAATGGGCTGCGTTATGATGAGAGTTTGTAACTTAGATACTTGTCCAGTAGGTATCGCAACACAGAATCCGGAACTTAGAAAACGTTTTAAAGGTAAACCGGAATACGTTGTAAACTACATGAAGTTCGTTGCACAGGAAATGCGTGAATACATGGCAAAACTTGGTGTCCGCACTGTAGATGAACTAGTAGGACGTACAGACCTTCTGAAAGAACTTCCAGAAGCAAAAGAGTACCACTTAGATTTATCTGCTATTTTAAATAATCCATATGTAGATAAGAAGCATCCAATCTGCTACAACAAGAAGAATGAATACAACTTTGAATTAGAAAAGACATTAGATGAAAAAGTTCTTCTTACTAAGTTGAAGACAGCGCTTGATAAAAAGCAGAAGAGAAGCATTTCTATCGATGTTGGAAATACAGACCGTTCCTTTGGTACAATCTTTGGTTCTGAAATTACAAAGAAATATTACAACACACTGGAAGATGATACATTTACTGTACAGTGTACAGGAGCCGGCGGACAGAGCTTTGGAGCATTTATTCCAAATGGTCTTACATTAGAGCTTGTCGGTGACAGTAATGACTACTTCGGAAAAGGATTATCCGGTGGTAAATTAATCGTTTACCCTCCAAAAGGAATCCGCTTCAAAGCCGAGGAAAATATTATCGTTGGTAACGTAGCACTTTACGGTGCAACAAGCGGTCAGGCTTATATTAATGGTGTGGCTGGTGAACGTTTCTGTGTTCGTAACTCCGGTGCAACAGCCGTTGTAGAAGGTGTCGGCGATCACGGATGCGAGTACATGACTGGTGGTAAAGTCTTAATTATCGGTAAGACTGGAAAGAACTTCGCAGCCGGAATGAGCGGCGGTGTTGCCTACGTTCTTGATGAGGATAACGACTTATACTTAAGCCTCAACAAGGAAATGGTTTCTTCCGAACCAGTTGTTTCTAAATATGATGTTATGGAAATTAAGGATATGATTACCGCCCATGTGGCATATACAAACTCTGAAAAAGGTAAAGAAATCTTAAATGATTTTAGCAAATATTTACCGAAGTTTAAGAAAATCATTCCACACGATTACAAGAAAATGCTCAAGAAGATTTCCGAAATGGAAGGAAAAGGTCTTAGCGCAGAGCAGGCACAGATTGAAGCATTTTACGAAATTAAAAGAGGATAGGAGGAGAGCGCTATGGGAAAACCAACTGGATTTTTAGAATATGAACGAAAAGAAAGCGTGGGAGAAGCGCCGTTAAAGAGAATCAAACATTTTAACGAATTTCACACTCCCCTGTCCAAAAAAGAACAGGAGAGACAGGGAGCAAGATGTATGAACTGTGGAGTTCCATTTTGCCAGTCCGGTATTTTGATTAAAGGAATGGTTACCGGATGCCCGCTTAATAATCTGATTCCTGAATGGAATGATGCAACTTACACAGGTAACTGGGATGAAGCTTATAACCGTCTTAGAAAGACAAATCCATTTCCAGAATTTACAGGTCGTGTATGTCCACATCCTTGTGAAGTCGGATGTACCTGTAACTTAGGCGGGGATCCGGTTAACATCAAAGAAAAAGAGTTAAGTATTATAGAGCGAGCTTATGAAAGTGGCCTGATCAAACCGGAGCCACCAGAAGTCCGCACAGGAAAGACAGTTGCTATCGTAGGTTCCGGTCCATCCGGACTCTGCGTGGCAGAATACTTAAACCGCCGTGGCCATTCTGTAACTGTTTACGAGCGTTCCGACCGTGTTGGTGGACTGCTCATGTACGGAATTCCTAACATGAAGCTTGAAAAAACATATATTGAGAGAAAAGTAAAGCTCATGGAAAAAGAAGGCGTTGTATTCAAGACAGGCGTAAACGTTGGTGTAGACGTAAAAGCACAGGACTTAAAGAAACAGTATGATGCTGTTGTGCTTTGCTGTGGAGCCTCTAATCCAAGAGACATCAAAGCACCAGGCAGAAAGAGCAAAGGAATTTATTTTGCAGTAGATTACTTAAAGGCAGCAACAAAGAGCCTTTTAGATTCTAACTTCGCAGATAAAAAATACATTGATGCCAAAGATAAAAATGTCATGGTTATCGGTGGCGGTGACACAGGAAATGACTGTGTTGGAACATCCATCCGTTTAGGATGTAAGAGCCTCATTCAGTTAGAAATGATGCCAAAACTTCCAGATGAACGTCAGCCAAATAACCCATGGCCAGAATGGCCTAGAGTCTGCAAGACAGACTACGGTCAGGAAGAAGCTATCGCTGTATTTGGCAAAGACCCACGAGTATATCAGACAACCGTAAAAGAATTCATTGCCAATGAAAAAGGCGAAGTCTGCAAGGCAAAACTCGTAAAACTTGAAAGTAAATTCGACAAAAAAGCCGGAAGAAATATCATGGCAGAAGTCGCTGGCAGCGAGTATGAAGTACCTGTTGATTTGGTATTAATCGCAGCAGGATTCTTAGGAAGCCAGTCATATGTTACAAAAGCTTTTGGCTTAGATCTTACAGAACGCACGAATGTAAAGACAGTAGAAGGACATTTCAAGACAAATGTAGATAAAGTCTTTACTGCAGGTGATATGCATCGAGGACAGTCACTTGTTGTATGGGCAATCAGGGAAGGTCGCGATTGCGCAAGAGAAGTTGATAAAGCCCTGATGGGATACTCAAATCTGTAACTTCTGGTTTGCCGCAGGCAAAGAGACGCTCGCAGTAAATAAAAGAACCTATATTTGTGACTTTAGTCGCTGC
>UMLQ01043286.1_pt1 | contig 16363 bp, 14 predicted proteins | sample 1966631 | NCBI WGS metagenome assembly UMLQ01 (sample SAMEA4836206, study PRJEB28245) | human gut metagenome | biome: gut microbiome; material: fecal sample | place: Denmark | collected 2008 | reverse complement strand
CGTCAACGACGGCCAGACATTTGCTGCCGTCGCAGCGGTACAGCGTGATCGTGAGTTCCGGTTCGTCCTCATGATCCAAGTGCAGCGTCAGGCTGATCTCCTGTTGGCCGGCGGCCTTTTCAGAGGTAAACTCCTCCGCGGTCAGCGCCTCCAGTGCGTCCTGTAAATCACCGATCTCGATTTCCGCTTCCTCGCAGAGCCATGTCCGCTCCTTGCCGTCCTTCTGAGAGGTGAGCGTATAGGTCTCGCCGTCCAGCGTGATGTCAATGCTGGTCACATCATCAAAGTCGCCGGAGAATATCTCCTGATGCCGCAGGTCATTGTAGCCGGCAGCCATGAGCGAGCGATAGCTGCTGCCGGAGATCTGGTAAATGATTTTGGAATCGCCCACACGCGCATAGGCGGTAATGTTCGAGGCTTCCTCATCCTCCGCGTCCGCGGCGGATTTCTTCTCCGCGGGATCTCTGCTGATGTGCAGCACAAAGGTGTCGGAGGTTCCGTCGTCCGTGTAATCCACGCTGACGCTCAGCTCGGGATCGTCCAGCCCGTAGGCGGACAGTTCTTCGTCCGTGACCTTGTAGGTCACATAGTCGGTGAGATCCAGATAACAGTGGAATGCTCGGTGTCAAAGCGAGCGATCGCATACTGGTCATAGAAAATCGGAAAAATTCTGTGGATACGCGCTTTTTTCTCACCAGTGTTTAAATTTTGATACAAAAGCGCGTTGATCTCCCGCGAGGCCATTTCCGTACTTTCCGCAATCTCGACACATCGGCCGACCTGCATAATGAAATCCTCGAAAAACATATGTGTATCATCCATCAGGAAAATCGGAAAATTCTTGGAATCCGCATAACGGAGAATGGACTCGTGGATCGGCAGGCAGAACACATTTTTGATGACCAGCGCGCTTGCGTCCTTGGAAATCAGATATTTTACCGCATCGCGGATCATAAACGGTGCATTCTTGGCGAACAGCAGCGATGACACAACCATCCGCTCTGGCAAAAAGTTCAAGTTGGCATATTTCTGATTCAAGCTACGTTCCATCTCGTAGTCCAGAATGCTGCACCCAAGGACCTGCCGGAAGCCCCCCTGCCCCTGCGATCAGTTCAAGACTCTTAAATTAGTCGTAGTGCAGCAGTTCATTTAGGGATATTGACATAAAAGCACCTCATCATTTGTAAAAATCAACAATCTGTTCCAACTTATATTATGTTTTTTTACAGTCAATCGTAAAAGTGAGGTCATGCATAAAAAGCCGTCATCCCTCATTCAGAAAGCAATCCTCGGCAACTATTGAGAATTTTCTTTTATTATATCAGCACTATTTACAAAAATACAAGATTTTTTATTTGTTAATTCGTAACGCGATGTGAGTTTTTTCGTGTTTGAAAAAACAAATTTTTTTGCTTGCTTTGTTGTAAAAAATAGCTAAAAATAAACCATAGGCAGCCTATACAAAGCCAGAGCATAAACGCAGAATTTCTATAGCACTTTCAATTATATAATTGGAGGAGAAATTCCATGTCAGATATTATCAACACAATCGTTAATACGCTCAACGGTTACCTATGGGGTCCAATTATGATCGTACTGTGTCTCGGCGTTGCGATCATTTACTCTGTCGTTTTGAAATTTCCGCAGATCCGTTTATTCAAAAGCATGGTCCACTACCTGACGAAAGGCAGCTAGTCCGAAAATGGTATTTTTTCGTTCCAGGGCTTCGCCATGGCGCTCGGCGGCCGTGTCGGCGTCGGCAATATCGCAGGCGTTGCCACCGCGATCTTCTACGGTGGCCCCGGCGCGCTGTTCTGGATGTGGGTCTACGCGCTGCTGGGCGCGGCAAGCGCCTTTGCCGAGTCCACCGCCGGCCAGATCTGGAAAACCGAGGATAACGGCGAATATTGCGGCGGTCCTGCGCAGTACATCGCACGCGGTCTGCGCTGCAAACCGCTCGCCATTTTATACGCTCTCGCCGCAGTGGTGGCCTTTGGCCTGACCGGTCCCACCGTGCAGTCCTATAACATCGCCGACTCCGTGCGCAACGCTTTCCACATTCCGCCGCTGGTCACCGGCATCGTCATCGCGATCCTCTTTGCCATCATCGTCGCCGGCGGCGCCAAGCGCATCGGCTCGTTCGCCAGCTACGTCGTTCCGTTCATGGCTGGTGTGTATATTGTACTGATGGTCATCATTCTGGGGGCAAATATCACGAGAGTTCCCGCCATGTTCGGCCTCATCTTCCGCTGCGCCTTCAATAAGGAAGCTGCGCTCGGTGCAATCTTCGGCTCGACCATCATGTGGGGCGTGAAGCGCGGTGTCTACTCGTCCGAAGCCGGTCAGGGTTCCGGCGCGCAGGCCTCCTCTGCGGCTGAGGTCTCTCACCCCGTCAAGCAGGGTCTCGCTCAGGCGTTCTCCGTTTACATCGACACGCTCGTCGTCTGCACCGCTACCGGTCTGATGATCCTCTGCACCGGCTGCTACAATATCGTTGACGGCGCGGGCAACGCACTTGTGGAGGCCCTTCCCGGCATTGAGGCCGGCACCGGCTACACCCAGGCCGCGATCGACACTGTCTTCCCCGGCTTTGGCTCCGCTTTCATCGCCATCGCCGTTTTGTTCTTCGCGTTCACCACGCTTCTCTCGTTCGGCTACTATGCCAGGCCCAACGTCATCTTCCTGACGGGCGATGAGAAAAAGGCCAAGGTCGTCTGTGCTATCATTGTCGTGGTCCAGGTCATCATGACCATTTACGGCAGCGCCAACAGCTCCGCGCTTGTCTGGAATATCGCCGACGTCGGCGTCGGTCTCATCGCATGGTTCAACCTGTTGGGTCTTCTGTTCCTGGTCAAGCCCGTTGCAGCCCTGCTTAAGGACTTTGAAAAGCAGAAGAAACTCGGTCTCGACCCTGTGTTCGTCCCCGAGGACTGCGGCATTAAAAACGCCGAGCTCTGGCACGAAATCACAAACGAGCACTACAGCGACCTAATCGCGGAGAAGAACCGCGTCATGGGTACCGCTGAGAGCAAAAAGGATTAAGTATCTTATTTTTTAGGAAAGGCCCTTTATGAACAACAAAGAAAAACGCAGCGCGCGGATCGAACAGATCACCCGCCAGCTGACAAGCTGCTTCAGCGTGAGCGAAACAGCGAGCGAAGCCCGGATGGGTGATATCATCTATGCGATGCTTGCGGAAAACCCCTATTTTCAAGCGCATCCGGAAAACCTGCGCCGCCTTCCGATCGAGGGCGACCCGTGGGGACGCATCAGCATCCTCGCTCTGATGCGCGGAGAAAAGTGTCCCAGCAGCAAGACCATTGTGACCATCGGCCACTTCGATACGGTCGGCATCTCCGACTACGGCTCCCTCGCCCCCTATGCCAACCAGCCCGATCTGCTGCGCGAAAAGCTCCGCGCACTGGAACTTCCCGAAAATGTCCGCGCCGACCTTGAATCGGGCGACTACCTCTTTGGCCGCGGCGCTTTCGACATGAAGTCCGGCGACGCCGTGCTCATTGAGCTGCTGGAGGAGCTCGCCGGTCAGGTGTCCGAGCTTGAAGGCAACATTCTCTTCGGCGCCGTGTGCGACGAGGAGTGCAACTCCCGCGGAATGCTCCGTTTCGTGCCGGAGCTCGAGCGGCTACAACGCGAAGAGGGGCTCGACTTCCTTGCCCTGCTGGATACCGACTGCATGACGGCGGAATACGAGGGTGACCCCAACCGCTATCTTTACACCGGCACCGTTGGCAAGATCATGCCGACATTCTACGTCGTGGGCAAAGAGACGCACGCGGGCGAGGCCTTCAAGGGTCTCGATCCGAATCTGCTCGCCGCCACGCTGACGCAAAAGATCGACATGAACCCCGAGTTCTGCGACGTAACGGGCGATGAAGCGACGCTTCCTCCCGTGAGTCTCCAGCTGCGCGACCAGAAGACGGAATATTCCACGCAGATTGCCAAGTCGAGCATCGTATTTTTCAACTATGTCACGCATCACAGCGAACCGAATGCCATCCTTGCGCGCATGACCAAGGCCGCGCAGGAGTGCTTTGAGGCCACACTTGTCACGCTCAATGAACGCTACAAGGCGTTCTGCGCACACATCGGCCGCACCTTTGAGCCGCTGCCCTGGAAGGCGAGAGTACTCCCCTATCAGGCGCTTTACGAAGCCGTGCGCGCCGAGCAGGGCACGGCGCTTGACCGCCTAATCCAGGAAAAATGCGCTGAATGGCTCGCCGACAGCTCGCTCGACACCTGCGCGCGGACGACAAAGCTGGTTGAATTCGTCCACGGCCTGTGGAGCGACCAGAACCCCGTGATTATCGTTTACTTCACGCCGCCGTACTATCCGCACATCCACGCGACCGGAGCAAGCGAAAAGGAGCGCAGGCTCCTCTCCGCGGTGGAACGCGCCATGGAGCAGGAAGGCAGCGGTTACCGGATGAAGCGGCGGAATTTCTTCCCCTGTATCTCCGATCTGAGCTACGCCGCAGCGCCCGACGATCCCGAAGCACTCAGCGCCGTTTCGCAGAATACGCCCGGCTTCGGAACACTGTATCAGCTTCCGCTGGATGCGCTCAAAAAGCTCACAATCCCCGTCTCAATGATCGGCACCTACGGCTACGATGCGCACAAGTACACCGAGCGTCTTGAAAAGACATACAGCTTTGAGACCATGCCCGATATCCTGCGCAGCGTCATCCGCGACCTGCTCGCCTGATGGCGAAAACAGTGATTTCTAAACCAATACTATAACAGGAGGCAACAATAATGAAAGTCAGTTACTTTGACCGCGCTGCGCTGGAGCAGCGCTTGAAAATGGCCGATGTGCTCGACGTTGTCGAGGGCGTCTACAAGTCCAAGGCCGAGGGCAAGACCGTCGTCTGGCCGACCGTCACGCACCATTTTGAAGACCGCGGTGCGGTGATGGATATCCGCTCAGGCTACGACCGCGGCAGCGAGGTCTACGGAGCCAAGCTCCTCGCCACCTTCCCCGAAAATGAAAAGCGCGGGCTCCCGCCGTTCAGCGGCATTCTCGTCGCAATGGACGGTACAACCGGCCTTCCCAAGGGCATCATGGACGCCTCGTTCATCACCTCGATGCGCACCGGCGCGGCGGCAGCGGTCAGCGCCCGCGCGCTGGCCCGTCCGGAATCTGACACGCTGCTCGTGCTCGGCACGGGGCGTCAGTCCCTCTTTATGATCGGCGCGGCGCTGACCGCGATGAAAAACATCAAGACCGTCTACTGCGCTGAGCCGATGAACCTTGACGCCGCCAAGCCCTACGCCGCCGCCTGCCCGCAGCGGATGCAGGAGATGTTTGGCCTTGACGCAAGCGACGTGCAGTTTATCCCCGTCTCTGACCTTGCGGAAAGCGTCGGCAAAGCGGATATCATCATCACCATTACCCGCGCGACAAAGCCGATCATCTCGCGCGACTGGGTCAAGCCCGGTACGCACCTCAGCTGCATTGGTGCGGACATGCCCGGCAAGGAAGAGGTCGATCCCGCGATCCTGCGCGATGCGGTCGTCTATGTCGACGATGTCGACCAGTGCGTGAACGCGGGCGAATGCGAGCTTGCCGTCAAGGGCGGCTACATGACGCGCGAGCACATCTCCGGCCAGATCGGTGAGGTGTTGCTCGGCGCGAAGAAGGGTCGCACGAGCGCCGGCGAGATCACCGTCTTCGATGCGACGGGGCTTGCGCTGCTCGACCTTGCCGTTGCAAAAAAGGTTGTGGAAGAAAACGGTGGCGATTCCGCTCATACCATCAATTTGTAAGGAGGAAAATGATGAGAATTGATGACTTTACGCTGGAGAACTGGCTGAACCCTGCTTGTGACAGCGAGAAAAACAAATACTATCTCGGCGGCAGCTGCGTGTTGCCGATGACGGTCGAAGAGCTTTTCGACCTCACAGGCGAGAGCATGGAGAACTTCTTTGAAGAACTCAAGCACATGAACCTCGGCTATCCCCGCTTCGAGGGCACGCCCCGCACGCGCAAAGCGCTCTCCAAGCTCTACAAAAATGTCGAGCCCGACGAGGTTATCCTCTGCCACGGCGGCACCGGCGCAAACGCGACTGTCTGCTACGCGCTCATCGAAAGCACAGACAACATCATCTCCATCATGCCGAACTACCAGCAGTTCTACTCCATCCCCCGCTCCATCGGCGCGGAGCTGCGCGAGGTCGACCTGAAGATAAAGGACGGCTACAAGCTCGATCTGTCCGAAGTCCGTGCCGCAGCGGACAAGAACACCAAGGCGATCCTCTTCACCAACCCCAACAACCCCACCGGCAGCGTTCTGTCGCTCGAGGAAATGCGGGAGCTCGTGGAGATTGCCAAAAGCGTGGACGCCTGGATCATCTGCGACGAGATGTACCGCGGCCTGGACGAGGAATATATGCCCTCGTTCGCCGACCTCTACGACAAGGCCATCGTCACGGCCAGCTCGTCCAAGGTCTACTCCATGGCCGGAACGCGCGTCGGCTGGATCGTCTGCCATGATTCCGAGACGCGTAAGCGGCTCTTCAACTGGCGCTCCTACGACTCCATCTGCGGCGGCGTGTTTGACGAATGGATCTTCGCCATCGCGCTTGAGCACGTCGACAAGATCTTCGAGCGCTCCCGCAGGATCGTGAACGCCAACAAGGTCGTCATCGACAAGTGGATCGAGAAAAATCCGTATCTCCACCAGTACGCCGACGCGCACGGTACAACATATCTTGTTCACTACGATCTCGACGTACCCGCCGAAAAGTTCTGCGACGATCTGCTCGACCAGAAGGGCGTGCTCGTCTGCCACGGCGACTGCTTCTACATCCCCCACACCTTCCGCATCACGCTCTCCCACGCCCACGAACTGGAAGAGGGCCTGCGCCGCATCGACGAGTACATCGACGAACTCGTCGCACAGGGCAAGTCCATCAAAAATTGACTTTTCACTTTCATACGCTTTTTCCTTACTCAAAGAGAGGGCCGGATCAACTGATCCGGCCCTCTCTTATCAAGTTCGGTTGCTGTCTTCTGAATCACATGTTGTGTTGTTACTCCTTCTGGTTTGACCTGCAACAGAAGAATACATCGGCAACGTAAAGCCCGCTAGAGCAATATGAGTCTCGAGGTAATCTTGCGGCAGGAAAAAGAACAGCAGATCAGATCATCCTGCTTAAAGATTACGATCCGGAAATAATTAGAAATTTTGTAGAGCGGATTCGTGTGTACCCTTCAGGAGAGATTGAGATAGATATGCGTACTTCGAGCGGGTTTGCATATTCCGCGCTGCTGAAATCAATAAAAGAGAACATCAGCTCATGCTGTTCGGATATGCAATTCCCGCCATTGGATGTGCTCTGGACTTTCACACGTTAGACTTCATCCATACTTGTCACATACATAAATGCGAACAGGCCCGCCTAAAAAGATGGGCCTGTTCACAAGATTGGTGAAAAACTATGAGTCTTATGGAAATGTCTTACATCTGCACGCGGGTGCCGGTCTTGCCCTCGATGCCCTCGGCTGCCTTTTCAAGCAGCGTGATGAGCGCGACGCGGCCGGGCTTGCTCTCGGCAAACGACATGGCGGCCTGGACCTTCGGCAGCATGGAGCCGGGGGCAAACTGCTTTTCGTCGATATACTTGCGCGCCTCGTCCGGCGTCAGGGTGTCGAGACCCTTCTGGTCGGGCTTGCCGAAGTTGATGGCGACCTTCTCGACCGCTGTCAGGATGACGAGCATGTCCGCGTCGAGCAGCTCTGCGAGCTTGGCGGAGGCGAAGTCCTTGTCGATGACCGCGGGCGTGCCGTAGAGCTTGCCGTCACGGCAAACGACGGGGATACCGCCGCCGCCGACCGTGATGACGACCGTACCGTTGTCGACGAGCGCCTTGACGGTGTTCTTTTCAATGACGTCGATCGGCTTGGGGGAGGGAACGACCTGACGGTAGCCGCGGCCGGCATCCTCGACCATGGTGTAGCCCTTTTCCGCGGCGATGCGGTCGGCGGTCTCCTTGTCGTAGAACGCGCCGACGGGCTTGGTGGGATGCTGGAAGGCGGGGTCGGCCTCATCAACGAGCACCTGCGTCACGACGGTCGCGACGTCCTTGTTCATGCCGCGGGAGGCGAGCTCGTTGCCGATGGCGTTCTGCAGGTGGTAGCCGATATAGCCCTGGCTCATCGCGCCGCACTCGGGGAAGGGCATGTCGGACTTGATGGCCTTGGCCTCAGCGGCGGTGGCCATGCCGAGGTTGATCATGCCGACCTGGGGACCGTTGCCGTGGGCGATGATGACCTCGTTGCCCTGCGCGATCAGGTCGACGATGGGCTTTGCGGTCTCGGTGACGAGGGCGAGCTGCTCGTAGGGGGTGTTGCCCAGCGCGTTGCCGCCCAGGGCGATGACGATTCTCTTGCTCATGATGCGCGCCCCCTGTTACACGTTGCCGATCGTCGCGACCATGACGGCCTTGATGGTGTGCATGCGGTTCTCCGCCTCGTCGAAGACCTTGGAGTTGGAGGAGAGGAAGACCTCGTCCGTGACCTCGCGGATATCATAGCCGAGCTCCTTCTGCGAAGCAGCCATGGTGGTGTCGAAGTCGTGGAAGGAGGGCAGGCAGTGCAGGAAGATGCAGTCGGGATTCTCGGTGGCCTTCAGCACGTCACCGGTGACCTTGAAGGGCGTGAGCAGCTTGACGCGCTCGGGGATCTTGTCCTCTTCGCCCATGGAAGCCCAAATGTCGGTGTAGAGCGCGTCAGCGCCCTTGAGCAGCTCCTTGTCCTCGCCGTACTCGACGATGGCGCCGGTCTCCTTGCCGACCTCGCGGCAATACTCGACGACATCAGCCGCGGGAGCAAGCTCCTTCGGGCCCCAGCCGACATAGTGGATGCCGAGCTTGGCGCAGATGTACATGAGGCAGTAGGCGACATTGTTGCGCGTGTCGCCGCAGAAGACGAGCTTGCACTTGCTGAGCGGCTTCTTGGTGTTCTCCATCAGCGTCAGGATATCGGCAAGCGCCTGCGTCGGGTGGTCGACGTCGGTCAGGCCGTTCCACACGGGCACGCCCGCGTTGGCGGCAAGCCCCTCGACGACCTTCTGGTCGTAGCCGCGGTACTCGATGCCGTCGTAGAAGCGGCCGAGGACCTTGGCGGTGTCGACCATCGTTTCCTTCTTGCCCATCTGGGAGGACTTGGAATCGAGGAAGGTGACGTTCGCGCCCTCGTCGTAAGCGGCGACTTCGAACGCGCAGCGGGTGCGGGTAGAGGTCTTTTCAAACAGCAGCACGATGTTCTTGCCGGCGAGCAGGTTGCCGCGGATGCCGGCGCGCTTTTTGGCCTTGAGGTCAGCGGCGAGATTGAGCATATAGCGGATCTCGTCGGGAGTGAAGTCTTTCAGCGTCAGGAAAGAACGGCCTTTCAGATTAACGGGCATGGGATTAATCCTCCTTTGAAATTGAAATAAATAGTTTTATAAATCGTCGCGGTTGACGGGACAGGACATGCAGCGCGGGCCGCCGCCGCAGCGGATCAGGTCGACCGCGGGCAGCTTGAGCTCGAGGGCCAGAATGTCCTTGAGCTCTTCCTTGATCGCGCCGAAGCGGAGCTCGCCGTGCTCGTCGAGCGTCATCTCATAAACGCTCAGCGGGCCCTCGATCTCGGGATGGATGGTGAACTTGTCGTAGTCGACCATCGTGAAAACCGTGTCGAGGTGCATGAACGCGCGCGTCTCGGGAATGTCGAAGGCGAGCACCTTCTTAAAGTCGGAATTTTGCAGAAGTTTGCGCGCAAACGTCTCCGCGCCGGAGACCGTCGTGCGCTCGGACAGGCCGATGGCCACGATGTCCTTGGACAGCACGAGCACATTGCCGCCCTCGATGGAATAGCTGTCGGACAGGTCGTACCACATCTTGTTGTCCTGCGTGGCAAAGTCGCGCTTGTAGAGGAACATGTACTTTTTGGCACTGCGACTGCATCTGCCGTGTCAGCGAAAAAGCGTTTACCGAGCGTTACCGGAAGTGGTGCAAACGCAAAGGTTATCATTTCAGCACAGAAAAGGCGCTGGATGTTTACGCCGGAAGCTGCGGCCATTTCACCACGCTGCCGAAGAACGACAACACCAAACTGCTTATTACCACAGCGGCACAACAGCTTCTGCGGGCAAGATGACGCTGGCCGCTCTGCGCGCCGAGATGACGCGCCTTGCAAAGCAGCTGCCGGAGTACGATACCTTGCGGGCCATGTACGGCGTCGGTGAAACGACTGCCGTGCAGCTTATGGCGGAGATCGGCGATACACGCCGCTTCCCGCGCCGCAGCTCCATCGTTGGATTTGCCGGCATCGATCCGGCTGTAAACCAGTCCGGCAAGCACAGCGCCAAGAGCGTCCCTACGACCAAACGCGGCTCTCCGCATCTGCGGAAAACGCTGTACCAAATCATCTGTGCTTACCTGAGAAAAGCCCCGGCGAATGAGCCGGTGTACCAGTTCCTCAATAAGAAACACGCGGAGGGCAAGCCGTACTTCGTCTACATGACAGCCGCACAGAACAAGTTCCTGCGCATTTATTATGCCCGCGTGAAAGAATGCCTTGCGGCATTCGACGCGCAGCAGAACCTCACATAAGGTTAAGCGAACGACCAACCTCATTCCGGCTGGCGATGCGTTTTTTCTCCGGCCAGTTTTGTTATACCCTCTTTCAGTCTCGCAAATTTTGCGGGACTTTTTTCGTTTCTGCTATTGACTTTTGCAGGACTCCCAAAAATGAATTCTGGATTAAAAATCAAACTTGGTCGTAATATTTCTGCATGATAGATCCAAAAACAGCGTTATCAACGTTTCCGCCGGTGAAAACCATCGCTGTATTCGTCCCCTCAAACAGATGTCTATACTTTTGGAATGCGGCATAGACCACTGCGCTGTCTGGCTCCACAACAGCTTTCTCATACTTGACGATCTCTGCGGTGGCTCGGGCCGCCTCGTCGTCGTCCACCAGAAGAATGTCCTCCAGCACGTCGGCGTGATCAAAGGCGAGCTTTGCGCATCCTCCAACCAAGCTCTTCAGCAGCGGTTCGCCGTCTGTTAAGACATCAAAGGTTTTTTGCCAGCGGTTTGCCTTTAAAAATTCCACTAAGCTGGGACTGTTTGAGGCTTCCACCGCATAGACCTTTACAGAAGGATCGCGCTGCTTGAAGTAGGAGGCGACAGCAATGGCCAAGCCGCCGCTGCCCATAGGGACGATGATATTTTCGACCTCCGGGAGCTGTTCCCTCACTTCCGCGGCGATACTGCCTTGGCCAGCTGCTCCGATCTCATCCTCTCTGGAGTCCACATAGATGGAGCCCTCTTCCTCGATGATCCGCTCCGCCAGGACGTGAGTCTCGTCATAAAGATTCCCCAGAGGTACGACCTTTGCACCGAAATGCCTCATTTTTTCGAGTTTTGGACTTGGCGTGGTAGTGGGGACATAGATCACGGGTGCGCCCAGGTGGAGAAGGTTCGCACAGTATGCCAGCGCCACCCCCTGATTTCCGGAGGAAATCGCGGCTAATTTGCTCTTTTGTAACTCCGCTGCCGACAACGAGGTCAACTTGCTGAGTACGCCTCTGACCTTAAAAGCCTTTACCGCAGGCTGTTCGTTCTCCATCTTCATATAAACTTTTGTGTTCTTGGCGCTGAGATGGATGCTTTTTTCCAATCTTGTGGGCCGGATATATTGATGGATCCGGTAGCAGCTGCTTTCAATAATATTGATATCGATCATAATAAAACCTCTGTAAATAATCACTTAAATCTTTCGTGCAAAAAGAAATCGTCCGTCTGTTCTTTAATTTCCTTGCGCAGGATAAACAACCCAATCACGTTGGGGATAATGATTCCGGCGAACATAATGTCTAAGAAGTTGATCAGAACATCCACGCTCCCGAATGCGCCCAAGACAGAGGCGATGGTGTAAAAAACAGGGGCAAATCTTCCGATGTTTTTTCCGAACAGATAGATTGCCAGTCTTTCACCATAGTAAATAATAACAACAATCGTTGTAATGCAGAACAGGAAGGTAATAATATTGACAAATATGGCCCCCATATTTCCCATAACCGACTGAAATGCTACCGCAGCCAGAGTGGAGGCCATAGAAGAGTCTGTAACCTTCCAGGCATCTGTTACAAGGATGGCCAGTCCGGTCAGTGTACAAATGACGAGGGTATCCAGTACCACTTCAAAAATGCCCCACATTCCCTGCCGAGCCGGGTGGTCAGTGATAGCAGATGCGTGCGCAATAGAGGACTGGCCATTGCCAGCATCGTTTGAACCAACTCCACGGGCAAGTCCCCACCGTATGGTGATAGCTAGGGTAGCTCCAGCAAATCCGCCCGTGGCGGCATGACCGGTAAACGCGCATTTAAAGATCAGCAAAACCACTTCGGGCAACTTCGTTATATTCATGGCGATGATAACCAAAACACCGACAAAATAGGCCACCGACATAAAGGGGACAACTGCGTTCATAACATCGGCGATCCGACGAATCCCGCCCCAGACTACTACCAAAATAATTACAGCAATTACAACGGCGCTGGCCGCTTTCGGAATTCCAGCAACTGTGCCAATATCAGTCACACTGGCGGCCTGGTTCGCCACGGCAGGAATCAATTCCAGTACAAAAATAGCTGCATACAGGCTTCCCAGCCAAGGGGTTATTTTTCTCAGGTAGTACATCGGCCCGCCAGTGTATTCGCCGTTTTCGTCCACAATCCGGTACTTGATTCCCAGAACAATCTCAGCGTATTTAAATGCACTCGCCATAATGCCGCAAATCCACATCCAGAATAATGCTCCCGGGCCACCCATTCCAATTGCTACACCTGCACCAACGATATTTCCGGCACCGATGGTCGCACCCAACGCCGCAAGCATAGCTTTGAAGCCTGATATTGTGCCCTTCTCGCCTTTCTTGGGTTTTTCGAAAAGATGTCCGAAGGTCTGTTTCATAATATAGGGGAAATAACGGAACTGGAAAAAGCCAAGATACACCGTCATCAGCAGCGAGCCGCCTGCAAGGATCAAAATCATAGGCCAGCCCCAAAGCCAGCTCGTAAACTCAACGACACTCAGCAAAAAATGCTCGAACATATTGTTTCCTCCCATTTCACGCCGCCTATCTTGGCGGCTTTGTTTGACTTGTCACTTCCTGCTATTTTTGTGGTATGATTCTCTGCGTCTTTTGTATAGGCTACCTATATTTTGGTTATACAACATCTCGCCCAACAACGCAAGGACCTCTTTGTGTTGAAATCAACAGTGTATCACCGACCAAGTTGTAAAAACACACACAAACATCAGTAACATAATACGGAGCATTATAAAATAAAATCGCTCTGTTCTTGATTAAACATAAAAAATATACTATACTGTAAAAGAAATAATTTCAAAGGATCAGATTTCAAGCCGCCCATAAAACTATAAAATTTTACAATTTTGATTCAAAATTTTTCTATTATATACATTATATACAGGAGTGTAACATATGTATTTTACAATTAATGATCTTCTCTGTTTTGACGATTTTAAAAACATGAGACTGATTGCCGGAGCGAAGGGGACGCAAAACAGGGTAAGCGGCTGTGGGATTTTGGACTATGAACTTGAATCAAGCCTAAAAGGCAAATATCTTCATTCTAATTTTTTGCCCGATCAGATAATATTGACATCCCTGTTTTTTGCGAAAAACAATCCATTTCTGATTGGTGATTCCATAAAACACTTGATTTCACGTGGAAGCAGCGGCTTAATTATAAAAAATGTGTTCAACTTACCGATTCATAATTCTGCGATCCGCTATGCTGAAGCTAAGAATTTTCCAATTTTTCTTATGGATGACATGCATGTCTATTTTGAGGATCTGATTATTCAAATCGACCGTTGTATTCAGGCCACAGTCAGCTTCGATGCGGCGGAGGAGCAGTTGAGCCGCCTGCTCTATGACAGCTTAGACATTTCCGAAAAAAAGAAAACTGCCCGGCAGCTGCTTCCCACTATTCGAGACCAATATGCAGTTATATCCATTCAATCGGCAGAGCCGGTCTCTGATTCCTTGCTGCAAAAGTTAATGTCCCAAGCGAAGAATACGCTCCCCCAGGAGATATCACACCGGCTCTTTCGGTTTGGTAAGGGGATTATATTGTTAGTATCTCAGGATGTGCTGACATTAGACCGGTGTTACCCCGTAATCCAGACGTTGAGAGAGCCTCTGGTTCATCCAGCGATTGGAATCAGCAAGATTCATTACACACTGGAAAGCATTAACTATGCCATCCAGCAGGCAGTCCACGCCGCTGTAATTCACCACTTGGAACAGAACAGTAGTGCGGCAGATAAAAAGCCGTTTTTACAATATCACGAAATCGGCATCTACCGTATTCTGCTTCCGATGCTGGATCAGGAGTCAATTCATCAATATTCCAGCGATGTTTTAGAGCCGCTGCTTGAATTTGATGTAGAAAACCGAGGCAGTTTAACCCAGTCTCTCATTGATCTGGTTCGTTTTGACGGTAATCTGCATCTGCTTGCACAACACAGTGGCCAGCATGAAAACACGCTGCGAAACCGCTTCGACAAAGTGCGGATGCTGACAGGGCTCAACTATCGAAACCCTGCCCAATATGCAGAACTGTCATTGGCGGTTCAGATTTACCTGCTGGAGCATAACAATATGTAGCGGGTTATTTTACAGGACTTGAAGGGAACACAATGACAGTACAACAATTAAAATACATCATATACATAGCGGAGCGAGGTTCTATCACAGAAGCAGCCAAAGACTTATACCTCTCCCAGCCCAGCCTCTCTAGTGCGATCAAAGAGGTAGAGAAGGACGCCGGTCTGATGATTTTCAACCGTTGCCGCGCGGGGTTGCTTTGACCACGGAAGGAATGGAGTTTCTGGGATATGCCCGACAAGTCGTGCAGCAAATGGAACTCTTAGAGCCTGTTTAAAATCTTTTGACAAAAGAGAGCGGGAGGCAGATAATAGGGAAAAACAAGCGGGGAGTTGGAGGAAATGCGTCAATATCCAAGTGATATCAGCCGGGAAGAATATAACCTAATTCGAGAGGATTTGGAAGGAGCAAAGAAAACAACCCAGCCCCGAAAATATGATTTATACGATGTGTTTTGTGCAGTGTTATATGTAATCCAAGGTGGAATACAATGGCGAATGCTCCCCAGCGATTATCCCAAATGGCAGAGCGTGTACTACTATTTCCGGGTATGGTCCGAAAAAAGATGAAACGGGGGTCAGCGTTCTGGACAAAGTGTTGCAAAAATTGGTGAAGCAGATACGCAATGAAAAATGACAGTATTAAGGGTGCTGAGTGTGTAGGCCTCTTTGTCAATCTGGCCCAAATTGAGCAAGCTGTTCTTCAGATGCTACGGGAACAAAGTAGGAACTTCCTTGAGCAGCATTGCTTGATGCAGGCATGCATTGACAAAAAGCTCTCAAGTATTCAAACGGAGCTTGATGCTAACACCAATATGACAAGACGGCTCCAAAGTAGAAAGGCTGAACTATATGAGCAATACCGAGCGGGTCGCATAAGCAGAGAGAAATTTGCTGATATCCAGAAGACAGATTCAGAGAAGCTGGCAAGACTCTCGAGTAGAGCAATATGAGTCTCGAGGTAATCTTGCGGCGGGAAAAAGAACAGCAGATCAGATCATCCTGCTTAAAGATTACGATCCGGAAATAATTAGAAATTTTGTAGAGCGGGTTTGCATTTGTAACGGCAAGCTAAAACAATAAGCGCCCCCACTTTGGAGGCAGCTGAAAAAATTTCGAGAAAAATTGTATGTCTATCTTGACACAAGCAGAGGCGCTGGTGCAGGATGGCATGGACCGATTGATGAAGGGGCGGACGGTCTTTGTGATCGCCCACCGTCTGTCTACCGTACAGAACGCGGATGTTATTATGGTGCTGGATCACGGACGCATCATCGAGCGCGGCAGCCACGAAAAGCTGATGGCCGAAAAGGGCACCTATTATCAGCTCTACACCGGCGCCTTTGAGCTGGAATGACCTTGAGGAGTCTTGAAAACGTGCGGTTTTCAAGACTCCTCAAAAATTTTTGCGGCAAAAAATTCTTCTTTAAAGTTCTTTTTAAGTCACGCCGTTATGATAAAGGCAACCATTAAGAATGGTTTTCAAATATATTCCGCAAAACCGTGTTTTTCCTCCCCGGTTCGCAAGTTTGATCGCATTTTCCCCGAGGGAATACACACCATTTCACGAATAATGAGGATATTAAAATGACTTGGAAGAAGCGAATCATCACCATTGCACTCTCGTCCGCACTGCTCGCCCTGGTTCTGGTCGGCT
>UMLQ01012614.1_pt1 | contig 16378 bp, 7 predicted proteins | sample 1966631 | NCBI WGS metagenome assembly UMLQ01 (sample SAMEA4836206, study PRJEB28245) | human gut metagenome | biome: gut microbiome; material: fecal sample | place: Denmark | collected 2008 | reverse complement strand
CGGCTCTCCGCGAGGCCATCGCGCGGCAGAAGGGCGCGCACCTGACCGTGACAGCGGTACCCTGCGCGGCGCTGACGCTCGACCGCGCAGAGGCTCTGCACGGGGGCGCGCTGGAGCTCGCGTGGGGCGAGATCGCGGAGGGATGAGCAAAGAAAAAAGCTGCAAGCGGCGCTTGCAGCTTTTTTTGTGCGAATGGGGTCAGTCGAGGCTGTTTTTGAGGGCTTCGACCGTGCGGCGCAGCTCATCGAGATTGGCAAGGCAGGTATCGAGCTTGCGCTTGGCGGTCGCCTTGTCCGCGTCGTCGAGCTTCAGGGTGCGAAGCTGCGCGGTGGAGCGGCGGATGGCGCGGCCGAAGGAATCGACGCTGCGCAGCGCGTTCGGCGCGGCCTTGGGCGGCACGGGGGGCAGCTCGGCGGCCTTGGCGTAGGCGATGGCGCGATGGACGAGGACGGGGAAGTCGTCCGTTTCGCCTGCCTTGGCGACGAATTCCTCGACGGCGGGGTAGAGGTGGGCGTTGCTCCTGCGCGCCAGCTCGTAGGCGTCGGTCATGGTCATTTTGCCGCTCTCCGCCCAGGCGGTGAGCGTTTCGTCGAGGTTCAGGAGGTCCAGATAGCGCTCGACCGTCGCGCGGGAGAGGTCGGTCTGCTCGGCCATGAGCTCAGACTGCTCCTTGATGTTCGCGGGGAGTTTATTTTCCGCCTTGAGCACCTCGCGCAGCGTTTCGAGCTGGCGGGCCATGTCAAACGGCGAGAGATTGCGCCGGTGCAGGTTCGCGCCCATGAGCGCGCGCAGCTCGGCGAGGGAGTCCTCATAATGGCGCACCTTGCACGGCACGGTCGTCTTGCCGAGCTTTCGCGCGGCGGCGACGCGGCGGTGGCCGCTGACGATGCGGTATTTGCCCTCGGTCGCGGCGGGGGTGACGATGATGTCCTCAAGGAAGCCGTCCTTTTTCACGCTCTCGACGGTGGAGAGGAACTGCTCGTCCTCCGCCATGGAGAAGCGGTTCATGGGGTTATCCTCGAGGTCGGAAACGCGCAGCTGGCGGACAAACTCGCCGTTGACGGCGCTGGCGGCCTCGGTGGTCTTTTGCAGCGTCCCGAAGATGGACGGAGATTTCTTGCTCGCCATGCTCAGCCCTCCATTCGTTCCAGCATTTCGTCGCACAGCGCGGCGTAGTCCGCCGTCGCGGCGCAGCGGGGAGAGAAGAAGCACAGCGGCTGGAGCGCCAGCGGCGCCTTCTTCACATCGATGTTCTTGCGGATGTAGCTGCGGAACGCCAGCTCCGGCAGCATCTGCGGGAAAGAGGCGATCATCTCCTTATCGAGCGTCGAGCCGGACTCGACGGCGGTCATGAAGATGCCGAGGACGCGGATGTCCGGATTGACCAGCTCGCGCACATTCTGCACCGTCTCGAGCATGACGTTGTAGCCCTCGATGGAGTTTTTATCGACCTTGATGGGGATGAGAATGTACTGCACGGCGACGAGAACATTGATGTTGAACAGGCTCTCGAGCGAGGGCGAGCAGTCGAAGAACACGAAGTCGTAGTCCTGCGGGATCTGCGGGAGCAGGCGGCGGAGCGTCATGTCGCGGCCGAAGGGCAGCTCCTGCATGGCGGTGAGCGCGGGGGCGAGCAGCGCGCCGCCGCGGATCACATCGAGGTTTTCGACGCTCGTATGGCAGATGGCGTCGGGAATGCGGCGGTCCTTATCGCAGATGACGTCCGCGAGCGTGGTGGCGGGGATGTCGGTCAGCTCGAGGTTGCTCGTGGCGTTGCCCTGCGTGTCCATGTCCATGATGAGGACCTTTTTGCCGCGGCGCACCAGCTCGCCGGCGAGGTTGATGGCGGAGGTCGTCTTGCCCGTGCCGCCCTTCTGGTTCATGATGGCGATGGTCTTCACTTCTCCGCCCCCTTCTTTTCCAGCTCCTCGACGCTTACGACCTGCTCCATGATGGTGTCGAGCATGAACTGCGTCATGCTCATGCCGAGCTTGGTCGCGGCCAGCTTGATGCGCGTGCGCTCGTCCGGCGTGGCGTAGACGAGCAGCTTGACCTTGGCTTCTTCCACCGAAATTCCCCCTTTGGTGCGGTCAGACCCCATAATTCGACGGGATTTGACATTATGATGTCATTTGATGGTAAATATTATGACATCATCGCGGCGGCTTGTCAAGAGAAAGCCGAATGTTTTGATGTCAAAAAACGGCGCGGGGGGCGGCGGAGCGACGCATTTCGGGGTGCTGATCCATACATTTCGGGCCGTCTGCAGTCATTTTTTTGCAAAAGGAGGTATACTTTTCCGCGTAAAATCACCGGGAAACCACGGCAAAGTCCCCGGGGACTTTACTTCTCCCCATCAGGGGAGAAGTAATCGCATTGTCAGCAGACGTATCCACACAGAGTTCAGAAGGGAGAAAGAGCATGAAGAAACGGATCGTCAGCCTGCTGCTGGTATTCTGCATGGTCATTACGCTCGTACCCGCCAATGTTCTGGCGGACGAGGTGAAGGGCCTTGCGGAGACGACAGCGGGCCAAACCCAGACGGCGGGCACGACGGCGGCAAAGCCGGAGAACCCGTTCGCCGACGTCAAGAGCGGAAGCTGGTACGAGGCGGCGGTTTTGTACGCCCGCGCCAACGGCTTCTTTGACGGGACCAGCGCGACGACCTTCGAGCCGGACGGCCCGATGACGCGCGCGATGTTCGTCACGGTGCTCGGCCGCATGGCGGGCGTTGAGGCGGCGGACTACGCCGGCGCGACGGACTTCATCGACGTCGCGGAGGGAACCTGGTACGCGCCCTTTGTCAAGTGGGCGGCGCGCTACCGCATCACCACCGGCACCGGAAACGGGAAGTTCTTGCCGGACGGCAAGATCACCCGCGAGGAGATGGCGGTCTTCTTCGTGCGCTATTTTGAGACCTTTGACGCGATGCCGAAGGCCGATACGACCGTCACGACAAAGCCTGCCGACCTTGACGAGGTGTCCTCGTGGGCGCAGGACGCGGTGGGCAAGCTGTGGGCGCTGGGTCTGCTTAACGGCGACGGCGTGAATTTCGCGCCCAAGGATAAGGCGACCCGCGCCCAGACTGCCGCGCTCTGCCAGCGCACGGACAAGGCCGTGGAGACATGGTATTCCGAGCCGGGCGTCAAGAGCGAGCGCGTGAGCGTGGAGCCCTCGGCGCAGACGCCGGAGGAGGATAAGAAGCCCGAGGAGCAGAAGCCCTCGGGCGGCGGCAGCTCCGGCGGCACGACCGTCACGACCTATTATACGGTCAGCTTCGAGGTCGAGGGCGCACCGATGTCTCCGGCGACCGTCGCCGCGGGTACGCGCATTTCCTCGCTGTCCACCCCAACGGTGGAGGGCAAGGTGTTCCTCGGCTGGTACTACGACAGCGCCCTGACCCGCGCGGTCGGGACGAACGACACCGTGAATCAGGACACGACCCTCTACGCCAAGCTGGGCGAGGTCATGGCGGTCAACGCCAACGAGGCGGAGACGCCCAACTATGTGACCGTGACCGTTCCGGCGGCGAATGTGAGCGGATATACCTTCGGCATCAGAGACTATGCCGAGGGCTGCATTGATTCCTTCATCAATGTGACGGCGAACAACGCCGAAATGAAGCAGACGGGCGATACGGCGGAGCCGTACCGCTACACGGTCAGCGGCACGGCCGTTTCGCCGGTGCTGGCGCAGGGCCAGACCTACCACGTGGAGCTGACGGCGGATTCCGACGCGCGCTTCGTGGTGGACGGCGCGGAGCAGGCGCCGAGCGTGCGCGTGCTGAACATCGTCACGGAGAAAGACGAGGTGGACAATCTCACGCTCTCCGACGGCGTGAAGTACATTCCCAAGAAGGACGTGACGGGGATGTCCACGAGCCTTGACGGCCTGTTCCGTACCTCGCTCAATCGGGACGAAAACGGCAACACCCAGCCCGTCACCCCTGTGGCGCAGACCGGCAGCTTCACCTATGCCGCAGGCGGCCTTGCCGTGGGCGACACCGTAGCGATCTACGAGGGCGTGAGCCCGGCTGACCGCAGCATCCGCACGGATAACGACGGCGCGGTGGCCTACGTGCAGATCACGGCGGCCAGCGGCACGACCTATACCTACAAGACGGCGGATTCCGCGGACGTGCTCTTCACGCCCGACGTGCTGCCGTTCCCGACCGATCAGGGCTGGGACACCGACGGCGTTGAGGACAATGACGCCGCCACCGTCCGTGTGGAGAACATGACCTACACGGACGATCAATACACCGAGATGGGGCTGGATTCCCAGACGACCATCGACGTGGGCGACTTCCTCGCTTTCTACTCCGGTGCATGGGGCAGTAACAGCGCTCGGGCCCAGGGTTATGCGAGGATCACCCATGTGGATACCCTTACCACGCAGGACGGCGAGGAATACTACGTCCTCACCTATGAGGGCGCGGAGGAAGCCGACGTTTTCGCGGCGATGGACCTCTACAGCACCCGCGACGAGGAGATCGAGCTGACCGCCGCGCAGAGGGCGGAGATCGAGGACGACATGGTGCGTCAGGCACGCGAGAGCGGCTTCGCCGAGCAGGCGGCGCAGTATCTCACCGAGCTGGCGCTGGAGACGGACGGCTTCCAGGAGCTGAGCGACATGGGCCTTTCGTCCTACTCCATCACCGACGCGGACGGCGCGCTGGTGCAGAGCTGCGACCTGACGCTGTACAGCGCGGTCTCGCGCCCGCTGCTCGATAAGGATCATATCAACATCAGCGCGACTGTCAACGTCGGCTCGCTCAAGCATTTTGCCGACCGCTACGGCATCCGCGCCGAGCTGTCCATCGAGTTCTCCACCACCGTGGAGGGCAAGAACGGTAATTCCATCGAGATCAATATGACCGCCGTGTTCGAGCAGGAGGTCCTGCTCACCGTCAACACCAGCGGCGGCGCGATCTGGAAGTGGAAGTGGATCTTCCCCTACATCTACGATTACCGCATCAACGCCAACATCGACGTGGGCACCTACACCGGCATCGCCATCACCGCCACCGCCAAGACGGCCGGCGAGGAGGACGACGGCTTCGACTGGAAGAGCGTGACCGGTCTTGCGCCCGAGGAAAAGATCATCAACATCGGCCAGCAGATCAAGGATCTGATGGAGCAGAAGGAGAGCTTCTTCGGCGAGGATGTGGACTGGAAGGCCGGTGAGGGCGGCGGCCTTGCGGATAAATACTCCGCGATGATGGAGGACGCCGACGAGAGCTGGATCGACCTCGTCCGCAAGGAGATCTTCGCCCAGGAGGGCAATGTGGACCCGTTCCACATCCTCTGCTACGGCATCAGCGCCGACTTTGTCGTGAAGGCGAACCTCTACGTCACGATGGGCATGAGCTTCGAGTTCGGCGTGGCCAGACGCTACAATTTCTCCATCCTGCTCTTCCACAAGCAGTCCACCAACGAGACCATCGATCTGGAGGAGGCGCACTACAACTTCGACTTCTACGTCATGGGTACGGTTGGCGTGCGCGTGGGCGTGGAATTTGAGATCGCGGTCGGCCTGTTCTCGCTCAAGCTGGACTCCATCGGCATCACGGCCGAGGCAGGCGCTTACGCGCAGCTTTGGGGCTACTTCTACTACCATTTGAGCTGGACGCAGAGCGGCGGCAAGGATTCCAACGCCGCGGGCGCGATGTTCGTCGAGATCGGACTGTATCTGACCATCAGCTTCAAGGCGCAGCTTTTCTCGAGCGACAAGCTGACCTATCAGCCGGTGATCTACGACGGTCAGTGGCCGCTGTGGAGCGCGGGCGCACAGGAGAACGTCTACGACTTCGCGTATGACGAGGACGACGACCGGCTCGGCATCGACCTCAAGAGCGTACGCAGCGTCACGCTGCCCTCCTCGCTGTTCGACATGAGCTATATGGACATGAAGACCGGCGAGCTCTACGACGGGGACGAGAACCCCGCAGGCAACTACGACGACGCGACCGAGAGCCACTTCACCATCGAACTGAGCAACGGCGCGTTCCGCTACGATCCTGCCGGCAACACAGTCACCATCACGCCCGACGCGAGCTCCATCAAGGAGAGCTGCGATGTGACGATCCGCTGGAAGAACGGCGCGCTGGCGTTCACCTCCGAGCCGATCGAGCGCACGCTGCACATTGAATGGAGCGATCCCGCCAACGTGCAGTATTACGCCTTTGATTCCAACGGCGGCAGTTATGTGCCGATGATCGTGACCGGCAAGGGCGCGGCCATCACCGCGCCTGCCGCGCCCGTCAAGCAGGGCTATACTTTCGCCGGCTGGTACAGTGACAGCGCCCTGCGGCAGAGCTACGCGATCCCCGCGGTGATGCCCGCCTTCAGCGGCACGAAGGGCATGATGCTCTACGCCAAGTGGGAGCCGGCGCACGACACGCCGTATCGGGTCGAACACTATCTGCAGGAGCTCAACGGCACCTACACCAAGGCGAACGACGACCTTTGCACCGGCACGACATTAGAGCGGACGGCTGTTTCTCCGCGCACCGGCACGGTGGACGGCGTGAACTACGATAATTATGCCTGCGCGGGCGTGACGCAGCAGACCATCAAGGCGGACGGCAGCGCCGTGGTGCGGGTCTATTACGAGAGAAAGTCCTACGACGTGACCTTCACCTACGGCACATTCCGGAGCGCGGAGCTGCCCGACATCGTTTATACCATCAAGTACGGCGGCACGGCCTACGCGCCCGCGCTTGCCCTGCAGGGCTACACCTTTGAGGGCTTCGAGGGCTTCACCGCCGACGCGCAGAGCGGCGGCATGGCGGTCACGGGCGACATGAGCTTTGCGGCGCAATGGGCGCCGCGCGACGACACGCCTTACCGCATCGAGCGCTACGCGCAGCGTGTGGACGGCGTAGAGGGCTATCTGCTCATCGACGACGAGCGGGCCATCGAGAGCCGGACCGGCACGACCGGATCCGCGATCGACTTCGGCGCGTGGAGCAAGGACGGCTTTACCTACGATCACGCGGAGGTGAATGGCAGTACCGTGTCCTCGGCGGCGATCGGCGCGGACGGCAAGACCGTCGTGAAGCTGTACTACGACCGCGCACGCTGCGACCTCCGGTTTGAGACGAACGGCGGAACGCTGCCGGAGGGCAGCGGGGAGACGGAGCAGGTGTACTTCGGCGCGCGCGTGCGCCTCTCCGCGCTGCCGCAGCCGGTCAAGGCCGGCTATGTGTTCCGCGGCTGGCACACCGACGCGGCGTGTGAGAACGCCTTTGCCGGCGGCACGATGCCGGTGACCGGCCTGACCCTCTATGCCAAGTGGGAGGCCGGACAGAATACGGCGTACAAGGTCGAACACTACCTCCAAAACGCGGACGGCAGCTATCCCGACGCCGCCTCGCAGACCGAGAACCTGACCGGCGCGACCGGCGCGGCCGTTGAAGCGGTCGTGCAGACCATTCCGGGCTACCATGAGGATACGGAGAACAAGAGCGCGGTCAAGAGCGGCACCATCGCCGCGGACGGCACGACCGTGCTGCGCGTCTACTACGCGCGCGATACCTATACCCTGACCTTTAAGAACGCGGGCGAGGCGGACGTCGTTTCCACCCGGCGCTGGGGCGAGCGCGTCAGCGAGCCCGCGCTGACGGTGACGAAGCCGGGCTACACGCTCAGCTGGTCGCCCGCGCTGCCCGAGACGATGCCGCAGAGCGACAGCACCTACACGGCGGTCTGGACGGCGAAGGGCGACATTGCCTACAAGGTCGAGCACTACCAGCAGAACGCGGACGACGACGGCTACACGCTCCACGACACCGACCCGCTCACCGGCGCGACCGACGCGGAGGTGACGGCGGCGGCAAGGAACTACGACCACTTCGTGCTCAACGAGAGCGCGGCGGGGACGGTTTCCTCCGGCGTGATCGCGGCGGACGGCTCACTCGTGCTCCGGCTGTACTACGACCGCGAGACGCTGCGCGTGACCTTTGACGCGGGCGAGGGCGGCACGCTTACGGACGAGGCGGAAAAGACCTTCCGCTACGGGCAGACCTTCTCTGTGACGGACCCGACGCGGCCGGACTACCACTTTATTGGCTGGTATCTGCCGGAGGGCGGTCAGTTCAATGCGCAGACCGTCACCGAGAGCATGATCCTGACCGCGCGCTGGGGCGCGCAGCCCGTGGACTTCACGGTGGAGCACTACTACATGGATACGACCGGCACTATGCCGTCTGAGGCGAACGAAACCGACCGGACGAGCGAGGAAGTGGACACGGATATCGTGGTCGGGACGCTGAAAAAGAGCAGCCTGAGCGAGGCGTTTACCTGCGTGAAGGCGAAGGTGAGCGGCGTGTACGGCGTGGAGAACGACACCGAGTTCACCGATCTGAGCGAGACGGTCACGGTCACCAAGGGCATGACGGTGAAGCTCTACTACAACCGCGCGCAGTATGCGCTCGAATGGGTGTTTAACGGCGGCACGGCGGACAATGACTACACCGGCAGCGGCGGCGCGTATGAGATCTATTACGACACCGCGCTCGTTCTGCCCGCGCCGGCCAAGCGCGGCCACGACTTCGGCGGCTGGTTCGACAACGAGACGTTCAACGAGAGCGGCAAGCTCGCGGAGGGCGCGAAGATGCCCGCGGCGGCACAGACCTACTACGCGAAGTGGACGCCGAGCGTGTACGGCATCACCTACCCGGGCATCGAGGGCAGCGCCCCTGATGTGACGCTCCCGACGACGCACACCTACGGCACGGCGACCGAGATTCCCAACCTGACCAGAACGGGCTACGTCTTTAACGGCTGGGTCGTGAACGGCGAGGGCGCGGCGCAGACGGGCTTGACGCTGGACGCGGAGGACTACATCGCCGACATCACGCTGACGGCGCAGTGGACGGCGGAGCGCTATGCCATCACCTATGAGGGCATGGACGGCGCGCAGTCCGGCGGCAGCCAGCCCACGGAGTATGTCTACGACAAGGACGCGGTGATCTCCGACCCGACGAAGGCGGGGTACACCTTCCTCGGCTGGGTCGTGAACGGCACGGGTGAGGCGCAGAGGAATCTGACGCTGGCGAAGGAGAGCTACACCGGCGCGATCACGCTGAAGGCGACATGGAAGCAGAACCCGTACGCCATCACATGGGTGGTCAACGAGAGCGGCACGATCAACGAGACGCCCGAATACAGCAAGACCGCGTTCCTTGGGGGAGCCATCACCGCGCCGACGGTGACGGCAAAGGACGGCTACGCGTTCGGCGGCTGGTACACCGACAGAAAGTTTACCGAGAGCAGCAAGTTTACCGATGGCGAAACGATGCCCAACCACGATGTGACCTTCTACGCGAAGTGGACGGCGATCCAATACGAGATCACCTATGTTCTGGACGGCGGCACGAATGTGAGCGGGAACCCCGCGCAGTACACGGTCGAGACGGAGAAGATCTCGCTCGTCGCCCCGACGAAGACGGGCTACGCCTTCGAGGGCTGGTACAGCGACAACACCTACAGCACAAAAGTCACGGAGATCGCCACGGGCAGCGTGGGCGATGTGACGCTCTACGCCAAGTGGACGATCAATCAGTACACCATCACGTGGAACGCGAACGGCGGCACGCTGGACGGCGGGAACGCCAGCGTTTCGGCGGAGTACGGCTCCCTCGTCTCTGCGGTCAAGCCTGCCAACGTCCCGACCAAGGCGGCAACGGTGGAGAAGGAATACACCTTCGCGGGCTGGTACACAGATCCGTACAACGGTACAGAGCTGGCTACGGATGCTAAGGTGACCGGCGACATGACCTACTATGCGCACTGGACGGAAGCAGACCGACTGTATACGATCGAGTGGTGGAACGAAGAAGGCACAGAGAAGATCGATAGCAAGCAGCTTGCCTACGGAACGCCGTTTACCGGTCAGAATCAGGGCGACCGCGGAAATAAGCTAGGCGGAACCGGATATTACTGGAAGTTTGACGGTTGGTATACGCAGCCGAACAAGGGCGGTGATAAGCTGCGGGAAACGGATGCCGTGCAGAGCGACGCGAAATACTATGCCGGTTGGAATCAGGAGTGGTACAAGTATACAGTGAGCTTCGACAGCAGGGGCCTGCTCGATAAATACGGCTTACCCGCGAAGATTCTTGCGCAGAAGGTGACCTACAACGAGCTTGCTGCGGAACCGGATCTGAGCGCGTATACCGACTTCACCCTTGCCGGCTGGTATTATGAGCAGACGACCAAGAAAAACGGCAGAACGACAACAAAAAAGGTCGACTGGGATTTTGCCACTTCCAAGGTGACAGATGACGTGACGCTGATGCCGAAGTGGTCGAAGATCCAGGCCTACGACGAGGCTACGCTGCGAAACGCGTTCAAATATGTCGGCGTTGGTGCGAATGACTACGGAACCGTGGTGATGACGGATGATATTACAATAAAGGAACAGCTCCAGAGCGTGATCAACAGTGGAGTCACATTTGATGGCGGCGGTCACAAGATCACCTTTAACGGTACCGGAACAAGCAGCCTCAGCAGCTACCCCATCAATTTCTCGGCAATAAAGATTACAATAAAGAATCTTACCTTCACTGGTACTGGCGGAATTTTTCTTCAGTCACAGAGCCTGCATAACGACGAGCGTTACTACAATGAGTGGTATACGCCCGATCAGGTGTTGGAGAATGTGACCTTTGATAATTGCCGGAATGGAAAGAATGGCGGCGCCGTCTATATTTTTGGCGGTTGGGCAAAGTTCGACAAGTGTAATTTTACAAACAATTCAGCAGCTTATGGCGGTGCGGTGTATGTTGAGGCATTTACAGGCAACAGTATTTTCTGCAAGGGATCCTTGACGAAGTTCGTCGGCTGTACCTTCCGCGGCAACAGCGCGACCTCCGGCGGCACGAATGTTTACATTGGTGGAGAAAGAGATGCGTCGATGGATTGGGTCATGTTTGAGAGCTGCAGCGGCGTGACGAATGGGACGTATAAGGGCAACTCCAACAAAACGGGCAAAGCCGTCGGCTGACGCCGGACAAAACAAAGCAAAAGCAACGAAAAAGGGGGGGCGGGCGAAAGCCCGCCCTCCGACGCTATCCGGGAGAAAGCATGAGAAAGCAAGGGCTGTGCGGCGCACTCGGCCTGCCCGAGGGTCAGGGAGAGGCGGCGTTTTCCGACGTGAGCGCGGGCGCGTGGTACGCTGAAGCCGTTCGCTGGGCGGTCGGTGCGGGCGTGACCAACGGCGTGGGAGAGGGGCGCTTCGCGCCCGACGCGCCCTGCACCCGCGCGCAGATCGTGACGTTCCTTTGGCGCTCGTACAACGGATAAACAGGGAATCGGAGAAACTAACAGGAAGTGAGGCGGCTCATACCGCCTCACTTCTTTTTACGCCGCGGGAACATAAATCATGAACGGGTAAACCGATATACGTAAGATGCTGGTGATATGTTGACAGCCGTCGGTGCCATGTGATAAGATAGCCACAGACAGGTTTGCATCACAAGAAGCCGAAGCAGGTGCGATACGCCTGTGTGGCGCGCGGGCTTGCCACAGTAGCCAATGCGAAACGGAAAGCGTGCCATGGACCCGGCAGGAGTAATCTCGTTGAAAGTGCCGGTAAGTAAAATGTATCATGTTCCTATCCACCCTGTGATAGCAGCCGGAATGCTGTAGATTTTCCGGAGAGCGCGCCCTCTGCAAAGGCGCCGACAGGCCCTGACTGCCGTGGAAGTTAAGAAACAGGGCTGCACACATAAGCAGGAAAAAGTGTCGGGGGCGACCCCAAAACGGTCACACACGAGACCTTAAAAAGTGTATTTGCCGATCGCCGAGTCTCCGCGCGGAGCTGGCAGGAGGCGGCGCAGCTTGAACATAAATGGACAGACAAACGGACAGGAGGGAGCCGGATGGGGCGGAAGAACAAAACCTATTACAAGGATCTGCACCAGCAGGCCTACGACCGGCTGACCGAGATGCTGGCTTTCGGCGAGAGCAAAAAGGAAGCCGTGGCTGCCGGCACGGAAAAGGATAAGATCTTCTCGGTAAATACATATAAGAGCTATTGGAAGCACATCAAATATTTCCTTCGCTTTATCAAGCAGAAGCATCCGGAGTGTACGACGCTCAAAGGCGCGAAAAAGTATGTCAACGAATGGCTTCAGAGCAGAGCGGATGAGGAGCTTTCCGCGTGGACGGTGCAGCTGGAGGCGAAGGCGCTCGGCAAGCTTTACGGGATCGAGCCGGACGACGAGGACTATTTCAAGCCGCCCAAGCGGAATCGGGAGGACATCAAGCGCAGCCGCAGCGACTGCGTGCGCGACGAACACTTTTCGAAGACGAACAACGACGAGCTGATCAAGTTCTGCCGCGGGACGGGGCTGCGCCGCCGCGAGCTGGGAGAGCTTCGCGGAAAGGACCTCGTGCGCTGTGAGCAGATCGCGGCGGATGCCGCGCAGCTGGAGCAGATTCCGGAGGAGGAGCGCGCGCCGAGCGTCACAAAGCGGCTGGAAATGCTGCGGGACGCGATGCTTTTCCCGCAGGAGTGGTTCGTTCATGTCCGCAACGGCAAGGGTGGACGGGAGCGGCTCAGCCCGATCATCGGAAAAAACGCGGCGCAGATCGTGGAGCGGATCGCCGACACGCCCGCGGAGGAGAAGGTGTGGCAGCACATCCATACGAGCGCCGACATTCACGCCTACCGCGCGGAATACGCCACGGCGATCTATAAGGCCTACGCCCGGCCGATCGGGGAGATTCCCTACGACCGGGTGAACAAGGGGACGGAAAAGCGGTTTCAGGGCGATGTCTACACCTGCCGGAAGGACGAGGCGGGGAAGAAGCTGGACAAGGCGGCGATGCTCTTGTGCAGCAAGGCGCTGGGGCATAACCGCATCAGCGTGGTGGCGGATAACTACATCCGCGGACTGTAGGGGAGGCTTGAAATGACCCAATTTGTGCGGAAAACGCTGCTGGGCGGATTTGCCGAGGTCCCGGGAGGACAGAACGATCCGGAGTGCAGCCATGTGCTGATGGATCGGGAGGAATACGACAGGATGCTCCGCTACATCTCCGAAAAGGAGTGGGCGGTCACGCAGGCAAGAAACGAGGGAGACAACGCGCTTGCGATGGCAAACCGGAGCGCGCGGGAGGCGCTGGCACAGGCGGAAAAAGAGGCTGGGGAACGCCTGCAGGCGCTCCGGCAGGAGCTGGAGGCAGAGAAGGACGAGAGCGCGTATCAGCGGGCGCTGAATGCCAACCTGCTGCGGATCAACCGCGAGCGCGCCAATGCGGAGCGCGGACTGAGGCCGAAAAAGACGAGGCCGGGGTACATCGTACTCTATTCGGAGGAAAAGGACTATCCGTATCGGGACGGAAGGAAGCTCATTAAGGTGAAAATGTGGGAGACCACTTTGCAGAGTCCGTATCCGACCGGACTTGCGGAGACAGCGGCGAGGCGGCAGCTTGAGGAGGATCTGTTTTCGGAGGAGAACGAGTGGCTGAGCGCGGCGATCGGCATCACGGGCCGGTATTTGGACGATTATGAGAAAATGCGGGCGGAAAAGCACCTGAACCCCAACGATCCCTTCTTTCAGGGGAACATCGCCCTTGCCACGCTGCAGCGGCTGAAGCGGAATTTCCGCTCCGGCTACTGGGAGGTGTCGCTCCTGCACACGAAGCCGCTGGGCGACATTCCGGAGGAGCTGCTGCCGGAACGGAAGAAGACCGCGCGGGAGACGTGAAAAAGCTCCCCGCGCCATTCGGCGCGGGGAGCTTTTATGCTGCCTTCTAACGAAGAACCGTTATCAGATGCTCTGCGAGTGATCAGGCACCCAACACGACAGCGGTCTTACCGGCGCAGGTGACCTGATAATAGGTACCAGCGTTCACAGCAAAGGTGCCGGTCAGCGCAGTCGGGGAAGAATAGGAAGCGGTAAACGTACCAACGGTCACATAGGTGCCCGTGGCGCCGTTCAGCATCTTGACCTCGTACGTGGCGGTAGTGCCGGAAGTGAAGCCGGTACCGGCCACAGTGACAGTCGCAGTACCGCTGGCAGCAGTCGCGGAAACACCGGTGACCTTGGCAGCCACAGTGTCGTCGACGCCTTCGGCGGTATCAACGACCTTGATATACAGGTCGGTCACGATTTTGTCGCCATTGAGCTTGAACCAAACCAGATCGTTGGCATCCTCGCCAATGGAGGTGACGTCGATCGCGTTCACGTCGCCCTCGACGTTGATCATGTAGACCTTAACGTCCTTGCCATAAGCATAGACGGAGCCGCCGAGCTTGACAACGCTGTTTTTGGTGTCGCCGGTCATCGTAGTGTAGAGGACGTCCGCAGCGCTTGCACTGCTGTCGGCCTTCTGCTCGAAGCCGGTCAGGATGCCCTTGTCGTTGTACTGAGGACCGTAGCCGAGCGTCCACTTGGTGATGGCGTTCTCAGACTTCAGCTCGAACTTCTCGCCATCAAGATAAGCGGTGTAGGCAAAGTAGTAACCAAGATCCTTGGTGTAGGACTTGCCGTCGTCGTTGCCCTTGACGAAGATGACGTCCTTGTTGCCGGAGGACATCTGAACTTTATCGTTGTTCAGCAGGAACACGACCGTGTAGGCGCTGTCGCCGGTCTTCTTGTACGCGGCGTACCAGGTCTCGTCATTGCTCAGCATCTTCGCGGTAGGAACGTTCGCAATGCCTTCATAGACGCTGTAGGTGGTGTTGGAGGTGCTGCTCTTCTTGGTCTCAGTCAGGAAGATGGTCTCGCCGTCAGCGGGCAGAGTCGTGCCAGTGAACTTCATAGCGGGCGAACCGTTGGTGATCACCTTGTCGTCCTTGGAAGTGGAGGTCTGCGCGGCGTCCGCGACCAGAGTCAGCTTATAGCCGTTGCTGCTGACGGTGTAGGACACGATGTCGTACTTGCTCAGCTCGTTAGCAGTAGTGCTGCCGTCGGTGAAAGTAGAATCGATGTTAGCTTTCTCTTCGGTGGTGCCGTTCATGTAAACGACCTTGTCCAGATCGACCTTCTTGGTGGTGCCGTCGGTGAAGAGGAGCTTCACGCGGTCAGACTCAAGGCGGGAACCCTCACCGTAGTCGAGAACGACGGCGTACTGCTTGCTGGTGTTCGCCTTCAGGTAGAGGACATAGCCATAGGCATCGAGATAAGCGGTCACTTCGGTGCCGTTATCCACGTCGCCGTTGAGGGTCTCCTTCACGGTGGCAACGGACTTGGCATTGGCATCATACTTGGTGCCGCCGACCGTCACGGAGCCGGCAGTGGTGAAGGTGCTCATCTTGCCGGTGACCTTTTCGGCCAGAGCCATGGACTGGATGCCGTCGTCGCCGGACTTCTTGGAATAGGTGTAGGCAACGATGTCTCCCTTGGCGAACGCATCGGTCTTATATTCGCTCTTGATGGTAGTTGCAGGCTTGGTATAGCCATCGCCGGTCTTGATGGTCACATAAGCGTCCTTGGTGCTGCTCTGCTTGTAGACAGCGCCGACCTCACCAACGTAGGTGTTGATCAGAACGAGGGTGATGGTCTCCGCATCGTTGTCGTAATAGACATTCAGCAGGGAGCCGTCCGCACCGACCTTGGTGGTCTCGCCCTTGACGAAGTTCTTGGTGCTGGAATCGGTCGCGTAGTTCACGTCTTCACCGTCAACGTACATGGTGACCTTGGACTTGGAGATACCGTCGGACAGGCCGAGGTCGGCATAGATGGCGCTGATCTTGGTCGCGGCGGTGTAGGTAGCGTCAGCCTTATCGGCGTAGGTGCCGATGGAGGCGGCCTTCAGCTTCCACTCGGTGGCGGAGCGCATGAAAGCGTCGGTGGTGCCGAGCTTCTTGAGATCCTTGTAGAGCTTCTCGCCGAGCTCAACGGTGTACTCGCCGGAGGTGAGCTTCTGGGTAGAGATGTTCTGATCCTTGGCGATGGTGGAGGTCTCATACTTGGCGACGGAAGCGCCGAAGTTGATGTCCGCGCCGTTGACGATGATGCTGGAGCCCTTGGTCTCATAGGTGACCATGGGAGCCTCGAGAGCGTTCAGGCACATCTGAGCGGCCTTCTCGCGGGTGAGGACCTGGTTGACGGAGCCGTCGATGCCGTCCATCAGCTTGGTCTTTGCCATGAGCTTGCTGGTGTTGATGGCCCAGTCGGTGCCGACCATCTTCTCAGCCTTGGCATCGTAGCCGAGCTCAACGAGCAGCATCTTGCCGAACTGCAGGGCAGTCAGCTGACCGGCGGGGGCGAACTTGCCGTCGCCGACACCGGAGACGATACCGGCCTGCGCGCAGTAGGCGATGAAGCTGGCGGACCAACGGGAGGAAGCCACGTCGGTGAAGGTGTTGCCGCCAACCATGGCGTCAGCAGCCTTGGAGCCGAGCTCGAGGTACGCGATGA
>UMLQ01003084.1_pt1 | contig 16760 bp, 18 predicted proteins | sample 1966631 | NCBI WGS metagenome assembly UMLQ01 (sample SAMEA4836206, study PRJEB28245) | human gut metagenome | biome: gut microbiome; material: fecal sample | place: Denmark | collected 2008 | reverse complement strand
GTTGCCGACAATGGTATCGGCTGCATCCTTGTAGATGGTCTTGAGCTGGGACTGCGACTGCAAAATGATGGAGGCTGAGATTTCACGGCTTCGGATGGTTGCGATGAGCTTATCAAACTTCGGTATCTGACCGATGTTGGCGAACTCATCGAGAAGGCAGCGCACATGAACGGGCAATCTGCCGTTGTAAACATCGTCCGCTTTATCGCAGAGTAGGTTGAACATCTGCGAGTACATGATAGCCACCACAAAGTTAAAGGTGTCATCCGTGTCGGAGATGATAACAAAGAGAGCTGTTTTGCGATCTCCGAGGGTGTCAAGCTCCATTTCATCATAACTCATCAGCTCTCTAAGTTCAGCTATGTCGAAGGGAGCAAGACGCGCACCGCAGCTAATTAAGATCGACTTGGCAGTCTTGCCAGCACTTAGCTTGTATTTGCGGTATTGCTTAACTGCAAAGTGTTCAGGGTCTTTGGCTTCAAGCTCATCGAACATGATGTCAACGGGATTTTTGAAGGTTTCGTCATCCTCTCTGGCTTCCGAAGCATTGATCATTTCGAGCAAGGTAGTAAAGTTTTTCTCGTGTTCCGGTGCTTCGTACCAAATGTACCCGATGTATGCCTGATAGAGCAGCTTTTCAGCCTTCACCCAGAAATCTTCGCCGGACTTATCGCCATCTCCCTTCGTGTTGACGATGATCGTATTGACCAGCTTGAGAATATCCTTTTCGCTGCGGATGTAGGCAAAAGGGTTATAGTGCATGGACTTCTTGAAATTGATGGTATTCAGTGATTTGATGACATACCCATTCTTTTCAAGCATCCGTCCGCACTCGACTAAGATCGTACCTTTTGGATCAGTCACGCAATATGAACTGTGTAATTGCATGAGATTTGGCTTAACAAAGAAGCGCGTTTTACCTGAGCCTGATCCGCCGATGACCAGGATGTTTTTGTTTCGAGCGTACTTCGGCTGCTTCGGACGGCTGTTCATGGTGAGGGCTTCTGTCTGCGTCAGGATCACATTGTTGGAGAAGTCATCATCCATATACGGCTTGATGTCTTCCAGTTTGCCCCATCGTGCAGATCCGTATTCCTCTCCTTGACGGAACTTCTTTCGGTTTTTTCCCTTCAAATAGACCGCCAGCTTGAGTAATGCTCCTGCTGCAACGCCGATGAGCAAGTCAATCGGATTGAAGCTGGGCAGCGGATTGGAAAATGCACTGCCGAAGTTTGCAAAGCCTCCGGTGAGCTTGCCTAAGAGATCATCGCCGTGTGCCAGACGGAAGACCGTTGCCAGCTTATTGACAAAGTAGAACGCGAATACATACGGGAGATTGAGAAGGATGAGCTTCTTGATGTCCAGCTTCTTTTTCATAGCTCAACGCCTCGATCCTTACTCTTGACCTTGACCTTCTCACGCTGCTGCTTCTTCGACTGCTCCTGATGGCGAGAGAGCTTCTGCCTGAGAGAAGGTTTGTCTTTCTGTTTGACCGTTTTTGCGGAGAACTCCTTAAACGCCTGAGTCATGACATCGACATCACGCCCCTTGAAGAAAACAAGGTAGCGCGGAGGCTGTTCAGAAGTGTCTTTCTTGAGCGCGTAGTCAATCCCGTATTTACTTGCTGTACGCTCAAAGGACTTGATGTTTCCATCGGTCACTTCGATGTTGCTGATAGCGGCATTCTGCTCCACGAGATGCTTAATGGACTGCTTACCCCGATAGGTCTTAGGCTGAGAGGCTGTTTTCTGCGCCTTCTCAATTTCCTCCACAAACTTCTTGAGAGCCTTTTCCAGCATTTCGCCTGTGATCTTGCCGCCCTTGATAGCGATAGCAACAACTTTGGTATTTACTTCATCCTGCATGGGAACCTCCTTTCTGAGACTTCACGGGGACTGAGCCGCAGCTAAGGCGGCACACCCCTGAGATAGATTGTGGTCACGCTTGATACCTCCTTCCGCAGAGTTTATTTCTGACCGTAGAGGTCATGATTTACGAGAGCCGAATAGTAGTTATCCATCGTCAAGGATGCGTTATACAGCGTCGTGAGCATATATGCTCTGATGTTCCGAATGTCGGAAGGGCATTCATTCATTGCGTGAAGGACATACTCTATGTGGCTACTGTTGAGCTTGAGGAAACGGGACTTTACCACTTGCTGAGGCATATCCTCGCCGTTGATGCGAATCGTAGGACGAGTTGAGCAGATAGCATCCAGCATGATTTCGACCATCTCATTAACGCGGTCAGTATCGAAGCGACTATCCTGAGAGAGAATATCAACCTCAAGGTTGTCCCTGATCATCTCTTCATACTGCGCTCTCATGTCCATCCCATCCATCCCATCAAGATTGATAGATTGATAATTGCTCAAAGAGTTATTTCTTTCTTGGGTAATTACTTGATTAGTATTTATTTGTGCGGGATTATCCTTGTGTGGTTTATCCATATCTGGATTGTCCACATCTGGATTTTCCATATGTGGTTTTCCCGTATCAGGACTTACCGGTTGTGGCTTCTCATATATCTCGAAGACCATGCAGGACATCCTGCCTTTATCGTCCCGTGTTCTGTGCCGGACGAGATAGCCATGCTTTTCAAGCTCCCTGAGTGCTGAGTGAATAGCATCGGGACCTTCCTTGCAGATCGCAGATAAGCCGCGAGTTGAGAACTTCCAGCCGTCGTTAAACGAGAGCATCTTAGAGAGAAGACCGACTGCCTTGAGGGAGAGATTCTTGTCTCTGAGATGGAAGTTTGCCATGACGGTATAGCTGCGGTCTTTGTTTACGCGATAGACTGCCATGTGCTCAACGCTCCTTTTCTGCGTCCTGCGGACCTCGGAGTGTCGATAGAAAAACCGGCGAGTATGGACATTCTTTGAAAACGCAGGACTGATATTTCCAATGAGGACGATGGAAGCAGCAGGATCGGCATTCAGGGCAAATACCATCGCAGCCGCTATCGTAGTGGTTATACGGCGTTTCTTTCATCAATGCCTCAAACGCCAATGCGCATCCTTTCGGGTACATTTGCTTACCTCCATTTTTGTTTGAAATAGAAAAAGCCCCGGTACTGTTCTGCTATGCGCAGTGCAATACCGGGGCTATTCCGTTTGACTTATTAAGTTGTTTCGAGCTGGTCAAGAAAGTTTCTGATGAGTAGCATATGTTTCCAAGTTTTCCGCGTGATGTCGAAGCTGTACTGTGAGACGAGGAAGTCTGCAAGACTGAGCTTCGGGATCATGAACTTACCGGATATATAGAATGCCTTGAGCTTCTTTGCGTTGATCCATCTATGAATCGTTGTATCACAGTAACCGGTTATATCTGCAACATCGACGATAATCAAAAGATCGCCATAGGATTCCATTTCGTGTTCAAGCATTTTATGGAAATCCATCTTTTCATCGTCGGTGAGCTTCGCTAACTCATTGCGGTATGTGATTCGTGAGTTATAGTGACCAGAGCGTTCCTGATACCATTTATCGGGTGCGCGGTAAATCTCCGGGTGAATCTGCCGGTCAATCAAATAGAAGATAACATCGTCGGTACGGATTGTGTACCGGCGAGTTTTTTTGCCGGTGTCCTTACAAGGGACTAAACCATGTTGCAGGAGATGAAGGGCTGTTGCTTTGCTGATGTGAGCTATCCGGTAGAACTGATCCTTTGAGATCGTTTCGGGGTACTCTCTGCGGATAGCTTCGTAGTATTTCAAGTTTTCAGTCATGCTGATAACCACCTTTGCTTTAGTCTCGGTACAAGGTAGGCGTTATCTGCAAATCACTGTGTTTTTCTCCCCGAGTTCTCCCCAAATTCTCCCCAACGGGCGATTTTTTCCCAAAATCCTGATTTTTTTCGAACTCCTTGGTACATCGGACTTTTCGGGGTTTTTTGCCTCCGAGGGCTGAAAAGTGCTGATTTTTCAAGGGTTTTCAAGCTCTCGCAATGTCTGCGAAAATCCGGCGTTTTCCTTCAAAGTCTGAATGGCGACTCTAACTCGAAATCAGTTGTACCTCACGGTACCGTGGGTTCGAATCCCACCGTCTCCGCCACAAAGTCCAGTAAACTCAAGGGTTTGCTGGACTTTTCTTTTTTTGCATACACCTGACGAAACCATTTTTTTCGTGTTAGAACTGGCTGATTTTTTGTTAGAACAACATTATTTTAATCCGAATCCGGGTTCATATCTGGTTCTTTGTCCTCGCCTTGATCGGTCATATCTTCCCATCGGCTTCCGAAGTCATCTGAACCTGGAAGAAACATTCCTTTTTCCATCGCTTGTGCAGAGGAAATTTTGGATCTGTAGTCGAGATGGGCGTAAATATTGGCGGTTGTGCTGAAGTCCGAGTGGCCAAGCCATTCTTGAATCTGCTTAAGCGGTACGCCATTTGCAAGCAGCAGGCTGGCACAACTATGTCGGAGATCATGAAAACGCATTTTTGGCATCCCGTGCTTTTGGATAAACTTCGGGAAATACTCGGTTAGATAGTTTGGACGCATCCGCTCTCCTAGTTCATTCACAAAGACATATCCATCGTAATCGTAGTTATAGCAGTTTCCACAGACCTTTTTGTTTAGCTCCTGCGCTTCTTTTACCTTCATGAAATATTCCCGAAAGCTCCCCACCAAAGGAAGCGTTCTAAGGCTGGATTTCGTTTTTGCGGAATCCTGTTCAATGATCTGATTTGTGCCGTCGATTGTTGCCTCCGTAACTGTTCGTTTAATGGTAATTGTTCCACGATTAAAATCGATTGCATCCCATTTCAGCCCGATCACCTCACCACGCCGTAGCCCATAGAAAGCCGCCACTAAGACGGGAAGCTCCAGCCGTGTTCCTTTTACGATTTCAAGCAGCCGTTGCATTTGTTCTGCATCAAGGAAAGTCGGCTGGAAGGTATTCTTTCTCGGTCGGTCAACCTTCATTGCCACATTTTGCGGAACCATATCCGTTTTCATTGCATATTTCAATGCCTGATATATTACCGCGTGATAGTGAATTACCGAGTTTGGCTTTACGATTTTTAGTTTTTCCGTATAGAACTGCTGAATGTGCCGAGCTTCAAGTTCTTTCAGCAGTATTCCTTTCTTGCGAAAATACGGTGCGATTGTACTATTGACCATTCCCTGATACGAGCCAAAAGTTGCGGGCTTGATTCTCGCTCTGACAATTTCAAGCCATTGCTCTAAGTAGTCGGCAAAAAGCATATCCGAGCTGAGACCACCGGAAACTGTCGGTACCTCAAAGGTGCTTCGGATACGGACAAGTTCTTCCTCTGCCCGCCGCTTGTTGCCCTTTTGGGGAAAGCCTGTTGACACCCATTTTTGATGACGCTTTCCTGTGGCGTCCTTATAACTGAGAACAGCGTAATAATAGCCATTCTTTACTGTAAGAGTTCCTGATACCATTTTTATTACCTCCGGAATAATAGATTTGTACACAGACCTCTCCCACCGATGAATCTATTTTACTCTGTCGGTGGGAGATACTCAATTATGCGATTATGCAGAAATAGTTCAAATCGCAGTCGTGCCCTGATCCATGACATATTCGATTACATTGACCTTGGGAATCCTAAAGGAATGTCCTATTTTCAGCCCCCTTATGTAACCATCATTTATTAAGTCATACGCAAGATGCCGACTGATTCCAAGCATAGATTGAAGCTGGGCGATATTCACGATGTCGGGATATTCCGGAAACATCATTTGATACAGCTCTCTCAATTCGGATTTCTTCATTATTGTTCACTCGCTTCTCTCATATGTTTTTGTCCAACCCCTTTTGTCTGAATGATATAGTCATATCCATATCGATGATTGCAAAAGTCACAACAATCCTTGCTTTGAACATGCCTGTCCCGTGAAATAATATAATCATGGGTGTCAAAAAACTGACCGAGACATACAGGACAAAGGCACATATACATCACATCGCTTGAGATAGTTTTCATGTTTGCTCGGAGGGTCATTTCTGTATCTCCTTTCCTTCAAAATAATACCCTTCACTTGGTAGGCAACGAAAACAGGCAAAAATTAACCTTCAAATAGTATTTTTTTAAGCTTCTTTATTTTTTTGCAAATAGCCGCTGGGGCGACCTTCCGAATTTCTGCAACTTCCCGTTGTGTGAATCCCTCAAAAGCAATCATTGTGAGTAGTTCCTTGTCTTTTTCCGGCAAAGCGAGTACCTTCATATAAAGTTCATCGTTCTCAATTTCATCTATCCAAGAAAAGCGTGGATTTGTCTGAAAGTTGTGTGAGTCAATAACAGATAACTCCGATTGAAACTTTTGAAGAAGAGTAGACATTGATTCTCCCTGAGCATTTCCTTCTGCACAATCGTCATCTGTAAATGGTTGTGTATGATTGATCTCAGTTCTGTTCTTCCTGAATACATTCAAATCGAACTCATATATTTCCTGAATACTCTTTTCACTCATACCTGCTTCTTCATATTCCTTTTGGAGTTTTTTCCATTCTTCATTGAATTTCTTTTTTTCCATTCCATAATTGAATCCCATTGTCGTAATCTCCTTAAAAATTGATTTTTGAAAGTGTGTAATTATCAAAAATCGGAGATTACGGGTATTTAGCCAAATAACATTCCCACACGGTCATTCCTCCCTTACGGGTGAAACCGTCTGAAAATCCAAAAATAGTCCCTTTTTTCAAAGAAAAATACTCCCTTCAGTTTTTCTGCCGGGAGCAAACTGTTTTTCTCGTGTTCTTACCGAAAACAAAAAGCCACCGGCAAGACAGAGTTAGCCTGTGGCTATCTGTCTTGTCGGCAGCCTCTCATGTTTGCTTTTGGCAGATCTGGATTAACTGACCGAAGTGTTTTCAAAGCAAGTGACCTGATAAGGAATTACGCAGCCTGTTTCATCTCAACCTTACCGTCGTTTCGCCGTATTCAGTTTTTACTGTTTTTGGGGCAGTTGCGATGCCCAATGATAAAGAGTCTTGCAAGCGATCAATCGTTCCTCAAGCATCTCATATATACCATCTGTGGAATATTCAAAGCGTATAGTGCTCTCCTTATCCCACCAAAACCCATCAGGCAAAGGAACGCGAAAGTCCTTACTGCTTATTCCATCAAAGGATATATAGAAGTAATCATCAGGAACGATGTATAACGCCCTAATAGGAAGCTCCTCGTTATCGGTTCTTTCTGTCTTTACCAAGCCTCCAAGTCCTTTAGCTGTTTCTTCGGAGTTGGTAAAGGCTTCATTTAGCGAAGTGTATGGGTGTCCTGAACAACAGAACTTCGTCTTATAGCCTTTGAGATTTAGTTCCCTGATAACCGGAGCGATTACTTCGTCAATCTCAATATGCTCATCGTGAAAGCCGTCAATATTCGACTCTGCCCATATATCCAATGTTTTCAAATTCATATATGCCATTTTCTTATACCTTAATCATACCTTACTTGCCCAACAGGGGCATAAATATCAATACGGTCGTGTCTGCGACCTTTTTGCGTTCTTACTGCAACAACCTTGCATTTCGTGCATTCGTACTTTATCTTACCTTCATCATTTCGATAACCGTAATTGAGATGCCCACAATTTGAGCAAAACATCGGTATCGGAGTCCAAACATCATTTTTCAATTACATCACCTCATCAAGTTGCTTTGTACCTTTGCTGAGGTTTTATAAAACCAGAGTATTATTCTATTATCAAGTGGCAACTCTGCTTTTACCCTCAACAAACCACTTCCCGTTTTCTTCATCAAAAAGATAAGTTTCCTTGCCGCAAATCATTACGGTATAGCGAAGTCCAGTTCCACCGACCTTAGTAGAAGCAGCTCGGCAACAATGCTTAACTCTGTCGATTTCATAAACCTCGTCATTTTCAAACTTTATGATCTCAGGTCGGCAAGTACCGTCAGTCAGGTGTCTTGCTCTTACCTCTACATATACTTTTCTACGATCTTCCATTGTCTTGTTCTCCTATCAATATTGATTTACCGCCATAAGCACTTTACCAACAAAAGCAGCTCCTGCGACTTTGTTTCTTGAAAGTTTGTATTGGGGGGAATTATCCGACTTGTACTTGAACACGTTGAGCAGTCCTTCTTGGAACTTACTCCTTGTTTCAATAAACAAAATCGAACCCTCCACAATCCCTTCATTCAGAAAATTGTTATCTCCGTTTGCAGTCAGGCAGATGATGCTATCTGTTTTCTCATACCCGTTACAACCGAGTATCCCCATATACCCGCAAGGAGCGTGTTTGTCCGATAGAACGATGCTGTTCATCACAACCTCCTAACTCAACATTCCGGTCGGCATTGTAATTTCTGCCTTTTCAGGTGGCAACCTTAGATTTTGACAGAGGACTGCGTTTTTAATGCTGTCCTTGCCGAACCGTTGTCGGATCGTTTCAATACATAAATCGAGCTTTTCCAATTTTTCAATTCTCTCAACATTGGTAAACAAATCAATCTGTCGGGGCGTGTCTTGTGGCACTAAATTGATTGCTTGAATGGTGACAGAACGAATTGGATTTCTCCAATCGTACCTTTTCTCAAAAAGGCTGAAAGCAGTCTTGGCGATGAGCATTGGGGACTGTGTAGGCATATCCAATTTCATCTGCCATTGTTTAGAGAAAAGTGTGTTATCTCGTATGTGAATAGCGACTCCATCCGCACACTTTTGATGAACACGGAGCTTGTGTCCTATGTCTTGGGTTAGTTCGAGGAAAACGGGCCACACCTGCTCGTTTTTCTCTAAATCTGCTACTGTGGTAATTCCGTGTCCTACGCTCTTAATTGGTGATACAAAGTCAGAGTTGTGAACAAGGGAGTGGTCATTACCGTTTGCATATTGCCAAAGAGCCACGCCATTTTTACCGAGCCGTCTTTTTAGAAAATCAGGTTCGGCATTGGCTAAATCTCCAATAGTTCGTATGCAGTAGCTATCTAATACACGCTGCGTTGCTCGACCTACACCGAGCAAGTCCGCTGCGGGGAGTCCCCATATCTTATCTCTAAAGGTGTCTTTTTCAATTACAGTTATGGCATCAGGCTTTTTCATATCCGAGCCCAACTTGGCAAATATCTTATTGAAAGAAACACCGACAGAGATAGTCAAGCCGAGTTCAAACTTGATAGTTTCTCTTATCTTGTTTGCAACTCGTTCAGGAGAGCCGTAGATGTGTTCTGTGCCGCTTATATCAAGCCAACACTCATCCATACCATACGGTTCCACTTGGTCTGTAAAGCGACTATAAACGCTTCTTGCGAGTTTTGAATACTTTATATATTCTTCGTAATGAGGCGGAACGATAACTAAGTCTTTGCATTTTTGCTTTGCCTGCCATACGGCATCGCCTGTTTTTACATCAAAGGCTTTTGCCGCATAGTTCTTCGCAAGCACAATGCCATGTCGTTCTTCAACAGAACCGCAAACTGCAACCGGATATTTTCTTAAAGAAGGATCAAGCATACATTCAACGCTTGCATAAAAGTTATTCATATCACAATGCAGAATGGAACGGTTCAACTTTTTTCGCCTCATTTCATGAAATTTTTGCAAAACCACTTGACAAACGAAATGTCGTGCTGTAATATATAGACACGACACAAATGTCGTTTCTGTGTTTTAGATTATAGCACGCCACTATTGTCGTGTCAATATGAATTTACGAAATAAATGTCGTGTTACAAAATTTTCAGATTTTAAGACGAAGGGGTATGATTATGAAATTCAACGAGAGACTTAAAGAATTGAGAGAAAAAAGCAAATTAACACAAGAGCAACTCGCAAAGATTTCAGGTGTTTCCTCTCGTATGATACAGAGATATGAGTACGGAACATCTCGTCCTCGTTTAGATGCGGCAGAAAAGCTCGCAAAAGCTCTCAATGTAACTACAGATCAGCTTCTCGGAAACGGCGATATGCTTGTTGCACAAGCCGCAGAGAAATATGGCTCCAGAGGTGCAAAGCAGGCTCAGCAGCTTACCGAGGAAGTAACCGGCTTGTTTGCGGGCGGTGAAATGGCACAGGAAGATATGGATGTTATGATGAAAGCGATCCAGGACGCTTATTGGATTGCAAAAGAAAAGAATAAAAAATACACCCCAAAGAAATACCGTTCCGAGTAAGTCCGTTTTTTGGGACATATCTTTTGATAGGATTAGTGTAGGAAGGTATGAAAGGGGTGAGAATCAATGTATGTTTGTAATTCCGAAATAGTGCAAAAGGCGAATCGGATTGTTGCTCAGTGCGGCACCCGTGATCCGAAACGCATTGCAAGGGAACTCGGAATTGAGGTAATGTATTTGCCGTTTTCCAAACAGCGAGGAGCATATAAGGTTATTATGCGAAATCGCTTTATGTTCATCAAAGACAATCTGCATCCGGTTATGGAGAATATTGTCCTGTTGCACGAACTTGGACACGACACGCTGCACAGAGAAGAAGCCACCCGGACAGGCGGCTTTGAAGAATTTAACATCTTTGAAATGCAGGACAACCGTATGGAATATGAAGCAAACATTTTTGCTTCTCAAGTTGCTTTACCCGATGATGATTTTCTTGAGCTGGCTGAGCGAGGTTACGATACTCAGCAAATAGCAAGAACCTTGAACTCGGATATAAACCTTGTGGCTTTGAAAGCGGATACCCTCATATCACAAGGATTTAGGCTCAGACCGCAAGAACACTGTAATGACTTTCTCAGATACAATAGATAAGACCGTCTACTCAATACGAGCAGACGGTCTATTTTTATTTCTCCCAATTTCCTTCGTGTTCCAAAAAAACACGAGGGAAATTACAATAACTATTGATTAGCGTACTCTTTGTGCATTTTCATCACATAGAAATATAAGGTTTCTCATTTTGTTACCTACTTTCTTAATCAGCATACTTCTTGAAGTTTTCCGCCTGCTCCAAGACTTCCTTGTAAACATCGTCAATGGTTACGGGTGGATAGTCAAACTCATCAAGCAAGAGAATGAGGTCAACCTGAAGGTTCGCCTTAATATCATCACGAGTAGACCAATCGGTATATCGAGATTTATCGTCTACAATAAGTTTGATACGCTTTGACAGTTCAATCATCTTGTCATCGGGATACTCAAACTCATACTTTCGAGCTACAACGTTGAGAATGTCATAGAAGGCTTTTTCCTCATAATCAATTCCCATATCCTTGAAAGAGTCTTTTTCTTTTTTCAGTTCTTCCAAGAGCTGTGCAAGCTGTTCGGCAACATCGTCAAGTACCTCATTAGCAAAGGCTTCATCTCTACGGCGGTTGTTATATTCATCAACCACACGTTTCATTCTCTCTGCAAACTCCAAGCTCATAATACGATTGACTTTCTTATATTCCTCAATAGCCTGAGATAAGAGTCTTTGCAGAATCTTGATTTTTGTGTTCGGGAGTTGGATAGCATTTATCTTATCCATATACTCATCGCTGAAAATATCAACGGAGATATGCTTTCCGGTTTCAAACAGTTCCTCGATACCGTCCGACTGAATGGCACCCTCCAAGAGTTCACGAACTCTTGCGTTCATCTGTGCTGTATCAGGAGCATCACCCTTTGTCAGCTTAAAGAGAATGGAACGAACTGCACAGTAGAAAGCAATATGGTCTTTGTCATCATCAGTAAACTTATCGCTTGAACTGCAAAGATTAAACGCCTGCTTCATTCTCTTAACCGCAGCCATAAATCTTCTTTCAAGTTCTTCCGTGAGCTGAACATACTCTACGGCTCTGTTCAGGCAAGCGAGTTGTTCCACCGGAGAGCCTTCAAAGAAGTCTTTGCTATTGAAGTTGTGGAACATCTGCCCAAGCACTTCTAATTGATCTTTAACGATAGTGATTGACTGTTCAACGCCCTCAAATTCTTCCGTCTCAAAGTTCGTGTACTTCTTGAGTGCCATATTCATATTTTTCTTAATACCGATATAATCGACAATCAAGCCCTTATCTTTACCCTCATACACACGATTAACACGAGAAATCGTCTGAATAAGCGTGTGCTGCTGAATAGGCTTGTCAATGTAAATGGTATCAAGTGAAGGAACGTCAAATCCCGTGAGCCACATATCAACAACGATGGCAATTTTGAAATTGGACTTAATGTTCTTGAACTGACGGTCAAGTTCTTTTCTGTCTTCCTTTGTTCCAAGCATTTCATACAGTTCAGGCTCGTCATCCTTGTTGCGAGTCATGACCATACGAACTTTCTCAATAGGTTTTAGTTCTTTCTTATCCTTTTCGGTAAGTTCTGCGCCGTCAGCACATATCTTCTTTACTGCCCATTCGGGTCGAAGTTCAACGATAATTTTATAAAGGTCATAGGCAATGTTACGGTTGGCACAAACAAACATAGCTTTTCCCGCAACAGTCGCACCTTCAGCGACTCTATTCTCATAGTGATCGATAAAGTCTTGAGCAACTGCACAGAGTCTGTCAGGATCGCCAATAATGACTTCCATATTGGCAACCGCTTTCTTGCTTTCTTCGATTTGGTGTTCGTTTGCTCCTTCAATCTCACATTGAGCATAGTAGTCCTCAATCTGTCTAATCTTTTCCTGATCGAGAGTAACACGAGCTGCACGACCATCATAAACAAGATTTACAGTAATGCCGTCACGGACTGCTTCGGTCATTGTATAGGCATCTACAACGCCACCAAAGACTTCGATGGTTGCATCAACGGGCGTTCCCGTGAAACCAACATATGTAGCGTTGGGGAGAGAGTCGTGCAAATACTTAGCGAAGCCGTATGTGCGTTCAACCCCCGTATCTGTAATCTTTACCTTTTGATCAAGATTGATTTGGCTACGATGTGCTTCATCGGAAATGCAAATGACATTTGTTCTATCTGTGAGCATTTGCAGATCTTCGGTGAACTTCTGAATAGTGGTCATATAGACACCGCCGCTTGTTCTTCCTTGCAGCTCCTGACGGAGTTTTTCACGGGAGTCAATACTAACGACTGTATCATCACCGATATATCTTTTAGAACCGACAAACTGCTTCGATAATTGGTCATCAAGGTCAGTTCGGTCGGTAATAATCAAAATGGTTGGAGAACGAAAATACTTGCTTTTCATCAGCATACGGGTAAGGAACATCATAGTGTAACTCTTACCACAACCAGTTGCACCAAAGTATGTGCCGCCCTTACCGTCACCTTCAGGACGCAAATGTGCCTTAATATTTTCGTAGAGCTTATTTGCGGCGAAGAACTGCGGATAGCGACACACAATCTTTAAGTCTTTATCCGAAGCATCAGGGAAATAGATGAAGTCCTTAATAACTGCAAGCAGACGGTCCTTGCGGAAAAGTCCCTGCATCATTGTAACAAGGGAATTGATACCGTCAAGTTCTACATCATTTGCTTCGACTTTTCTCCACGCATAGAAAAAGTCATACGGGCTGAACAAAGAGCCGTATTTATTATTTGCTCCGTCACTAATAACGACAAAAGCGTTGTACTTGAAAATTTCGGGAATGTCACGGCGATAACGAACTGTAAGCTGAGTGTAGGCATCCATAATCGTAGTATTCTCTTTGATTGCACTCTTGAACTCAAGCACAACAACGGGAATACCATTAACAAATACGATTCCGTCAGGGATTCGCATTTGATTATTCATACCTACAATTTCAAACTGATTTACTGCCTTGAAAATGTTGTTTTCGGGGTTTTCAAAGTCAATCAGTTCAATGAAAATATCCTTTTGTGTTCTATCTTCACGGTTGAAGATAAAGCCGTCACAAAGCATTTTGTAGATGGCCTTATTAGCTTCGTACAGAGTGCCGGAAGTGTTGCGGAGCATAAGTACTATACTCTCAACCTCGCTCGGTGTAATGCCATCTTTGGCATAACGAGAGTAGAGGTATTGCTTGAGATCATCAGCAAGTAGTACCTCTGTTCGTTCTCTGTGAATTTGGTCGCCACTTATGTAAGTGTAACCTTGCTCTTTGAATAACTGCATTATTGACATTTCTAATGCGTGTTCATTAAAGTTCGTCATATTTCACTTCATTCCTCTCAATGCTTTTTGGACTTCGCCTACCATATACGCTTCATCTTTATAACAAAAAGCGATAAACCGTTCAGCTTTTTCGATCATTCTTTGATTGATTAACGAAACCATATCCTTTTTCACATATCGAATAGTATCGTATTCTTCTACATCGTTAGGTTCTGTCAGAGAACAGACTATTGCAAAATGCGGCGATACGGGATATACATACTTTGCATTTGTAAATTCATCAATAAGCACAGGAAAATCCCCAATACAAAACGCATCTGATTCTGCTTTAATTAAATAGACATTACACTCGCTATTTATAAAATCATATACAGTTGTATTTGCTTTGGTTTCACGGATATTGTTTTTTGCATCCTCCGAAAGTGTAAAATCGTTATTATCCAAATAATTAAATCCACTTTCCGGAGAATCTATCACAATTCGATACATCGCATTGGTTTGTAAATTTCTTTCTGTACTATCCGCAATATTGCTATTTGAGTCATAAAAGAGGTTTCGGATAAAAGGTAGGCGAACTAATTGAAAAGCCACGAGATCCGCCAAGCATTTAATCTGATAGCGACTTAACTTTTGCTTTTCATCTGCTCGCTTGATAATTTGGGGTAACTCTGTAGATAGCATCCCCTCAAAATCAGCAAAGTCTTTTTCAATGGCGTTTCTATCAAAGTAAGTTCCGTCATTGTTTTTAGTTTCATAAAGATTGCAGGAGTAAAACAAACTTGAAGGCAACGAACTGTAAGGTTCTATCGGTTCTTTACTCTTGTTGATCACTCGTACTTTTCCATTTTCATCAGTAAAATATCTAATGATGAATTGGGATATGTAGTGTTCATCAACAGTATAATTGCCCATTGTTTTCTCCTTTCTGTTCGATAAATGATAATTTAGCGGCTTGAAATTTGTGTTAGAAGTAATGATTTCAAAGACTCTAAATGTTGTATCTCGTATTGATTTTCTCTAATTGTAGAAAATAGCGGTTCAACTTTTCTGTGAAACTCATTCATTACTGTTTCATCAGGTAAAAGAATTGGAATTTGCCCAAATAGTGTTTTGTTGACATTAAGCGTTGTGCTACCGCCTGCACCAAGTTGTTTAAGATACTCAGTAAGTGTAGTCATCTTAATGTAAACATAGAAAGGACTAATTTTCTTTTTGCATACGATAGAGTTAATCTGTTGATTGGTTTGGCTTGGCTCAGCGGTAAGACATACTAAACCGACCGAAGCGATACAGCTAACACAGATACTATTTTCAGGTAAAGTTTTGTTTGCTTGTGTTGCAACCCCTTTATCTGATAAGAATCGTTCAGTTGAAGTGGTATATACGCTGCCGTGCATATCAGGAATTGTGATAAACGGGACACTTCCACCGTAGTTCTCAGCATCCGCAGTTGGTGGAGTTTTCCCACAAACAACTTCCTTTGCAATGTCATCAATCGTAACTTCTTGCCAAGACTCAGGTTGAACCAAGTCGAAGGGTTCAAAATCAACGAAGTATGACTTGTAAATAGTACGGGCTGTCGCTTCTAAATTATCATTTATCTGCTTCTTCAAAGCAATTCGATCTGTAATTGCTTTGTATGCTTTTACGATATTTCTTTGTTCTTCGATTGCCGGTACGGGAAGTTCCACCATACAGAGTTCATTCCAATCGAAGATCTCACGCACACTACCATGTGACTTATAGCGAGCATATCTATCAAACTCAGGTCTGCTAAACCAAAGCATCAAATACTCGGAGTCAAGTTCATTCTTCTTAACAACTTCAAAAACGGTATAGGAGCTTGAGATAATGCAAGCTTCACCATCTAAATAAGCGATAGAAATTTTTTCACCGTTTCGTGAAGTGACGGGACCGTATGCAAATTGTCCCGTGCGAACTACCTTATAACTCGAAAGATCTGTGCCTACAATGTTAGCAATAGAGGGGATAAACCGTTTTTCAATACTAACACCGAGTAGGTTTGTAACAGACAAATCTCTGTTACGTTGGTCTACAAGCTGAATGTAGTCGCCTAAAACCTTGTAATCAGTTCTCATTCCTTTCACCTCAACCAATATATTTACGATGAGCAATCTTAACATTGCTCTGTTTGACCATCGCATATTGCAAGGTCGTGTCTATTCGTCTATGCCCTAAGAGTTGCTGAAGCTGCTCTATGGGCATTCCTTTATCTATTGCCATTGTTGCAAGGGTTCTTCTGAACTTGTGCGGATGCACTTTGTTTAGTCCCAAGCGTTTACCGTATTGTCGCAATCTTACTTCCACTCCGCTGATCTGCAAGCGATTATATGGCTTTTGCAGAGAAACAAATAAAGCAGGATTGTCGTCATCACGGCTATTTAGATAGTTCTGCAAGTGTATCTTTGTCCGAGCATCAAAGTAAACTATTCGTTCCTTGTCGCCCTTGCCGAACACTACACACTCTCGTTCATTGAAGTTTATATCTTCACGGTTGAGCAAAACCATCTCGCCAACACGCATACCCGTTGAAGCAAGCATATCAATAATTGCCAAATCTCTTAGTTCTGTGCAGTTATCCCGCATTAGTTCAAGAGCTTCATCGGTATATGTTTCTTTTATGTTCGTTCCGGTTTTGACTTTGTGTATTCGCCGCACCGGACTTTTGAGAATGTAATCCTCATCTTCGAGCCAAGAGAAGAAACTTGAGAGTATTCTTCTGATATTATCAATCGTTACCTTACTTGATTGCTTTCGTGCCTGATACTCTGTTAGGTAG
>UMLQ01051770.1_pt1 | contig 17746 bp, 15 predicted proteins | sample 1966631 | NCBI WGS metagenome assembly UMLQ01 (sample SAMEA4836206, study PRJEB28245) | human gut metagenome | biome: gut microbiome; material: fecal sample | place: Denmark | collected 2008 | reverse complement strand
AGTCTCCGACGCTCTCGGCGCTTGAAAAGCTGCGGTGCGTTTCTGCGGTATGCGAGGAGGTCGGCGGCAGGATTCCGGTTATCGCCGGGACCGGGACCAACGACACCGGGTTCTCGGCAAGGCTGTCGCGTCTTGCCTGCCGGGAGGGAGCCGACGCCGTGCTTGCCGTTGCGCCGTACTACAACCGCCCCACCGCCGACGGGATGACCGGGCATTTTCTGAAGATCGCCGAGTCCTGTGGCAGACCGCTCATCCTGTATAACGTTCCGTCGCGGACGGGAAGCGACATCCCCGACGCGGTGCTTGAGAGTCTTTGCAAAACCGGCGCGGTGTGCGGGATAAAGGAAGCATCAGGCAGCGTGTCGCGGGCGGCGCGGATAATTGGCAGATACGGGAAATATATCGACCTTTACAGCGGAAACGACGACCTGACCCTTCCGCTCCTGTCGATCGGCGCAAAGGGCGTGATCTCGGTAGCCTCAAACCTCCTTCCGCTTGAGCTTCACGAGCTGTGCCGCCTGTGGTTCGAGGGGCGGCACGGCGAGTGCGAAAGGCTTTACTACGAGCTTCTGCCCCTCATGACCGCTCTGTTTGCCGAGAGCAATCCGATACCGGTAAAGGCGGCGATGGCACATCTTGGCTTCTGCTCCGGAGAGGTGCGCCTGCCGCTCACTGCCGCAAAGCCGGAAACTGTCGCGGAGCTTGTGACTTCGCTTAAGCCGCTCCTCGGCTCCTCCGACTGACGGCAGAGCGATTTTTTGATAAAAACTATTGAAATCCCCCTCGGAATGTGGTAAACTGTTCTATTATTACATCCCGAGGGGGGATCTTCGTGAAGAAAAACAACATAAAGGGCTGTCTGATCCTTGCAGTGACCGCGCTTATATGGGGAACCGCATTCATTGCGCAGAGAACAGGGACGGAATTTGTCGGGCCATTCACCTTTACCTTCTGCCGCTCTCTGCTTGCCGCTGTTGTGCTTCTTCCGGTAAGCCTGTTTTCGGAACGCGGAAAGAAAAAGGAAGGGATCCCGCTTCTTGGCTTCGGTCAGAAAAAGCTGATCACCGCCGGAGTGCTTGCCGGAGTGTTTCTTTTTGCCGCAACGTCGTTTCAGCAGACGGGAATACAGTACACGACATCGGGCAAATCTGCATTCATAACCGCGATGTACATGATAATCGCGCCGCTTATCGGAATGCTTTTCGGAAAGCGCCCCGGACTGAACGTCTGGGCGGGAATCGCGGTCGGTGCCGGAGGGATGTACCTGCTCTGCATGGGCGGTGAGAGCGGAATGGGAAAGGGCGACCTTCTGACCCTTGTCTGCGCATTTCTCTTTGCGCTTCAGATACTTGCGATAGACAGATACTCCGGCGAGGTTGACTGCATAAAGATGTCGTTCATACAGTTTGCCGTCTGTACTCTTCTTTCACTGCCGTTTATGTTTATTTTCGAGACTCCGCAGATGTCCGCGATAGCCGACTGCGCGTTTCCGCTTCTCTACACCGGTGTTCTGTCGAGCGCGGTTGCCTATACGCTTCAGATAATCGGGCAGAAATATGCCGACATGACCACGGCAACGCTTACGATGAGCCTTGAATCGGTCTTTGCCGCAATTGCCGGATGGCTGATCCTGAAGGAAACCATGGGTGTGCGGGAGATCATCGGCTGCGTGCTTATTTTCGCGGCGATAGTCGTGTCTCAGCTGAAGCCCGGAAAAAAGGCCGGTGCTCAGGAGCTGCCTTTGCGGCTGAAACGGTGAATTCCGCCGCAAAACCGGAAAGCAAAAAGTCAGGATTTTTTATGAAACCGTTCTGAAGGAAAAACCAGCGGGATCCGCGCCGGTGCCGATCCCGCTGGTTTTATTACGGATGTCATGTCGGAAGATTTGCGTATGCAACCGTTACCGTCTGCTGTCCGAATGCGTCGGGGGCTATCGTGCAGGAATTGAGAAACAGGACAAGACCGGTTTCGTTGAGGTAGAAGCAATATCCGTCGATAAGCTCCGGAAGAGCCGCCTCTGCGTTGTCGAAATAGTTGTCGGGGGCGGTTTTTATCAGGAGCGAGAAGGCGCTTGCCGCATACTGCTTTGCGTAGTCGGCATCTTTTCCGAGAAATGCGGCAAGGTCGATGCGCTCTCCGGTCTTAAGGTCAAAGCAGAGAGCGGTTGTCACCCAGAGGTCGTCGGCACCGCCGGTGCTTTCGTATGAGTCGTACTTCAGGGAGAGAATCCCGTCTTTTACATAGCAGGTATAGTCTGTGGATTTTTCATAGCTCTCGAACCGGTCGCCGAGATTGTCATAATCCTCTTTTGCCGACACGCGGTCGATATCGGATATCTTTGCGTAATCCCTGCAGTATTCTTCAAGCGCGGCATTTATCTTTTTAAGATTCCATTCAGGATTCCCGCTGAGAACGGGGCAGTTTGCCGAGTACAGTATAAGCTGATCGTCTCCCTCTGTGTACTGCTCCCACACAATGTGCGGGGTTATCTCAAGTCCGTCAGCCTCGGTATCGTTCCGGGTCCCGGCATCGGAGGTTACCGGGGCGGGAGCGGCTGTTGTGACGGAAACCGGCTGTGACGTTCCGTCGTTTTTGCCGCCTTTTTTCGAGCAGGAGACCATGCCTGCCGCCGTCAGTGCCGCGAGAAACACGGCTGTGATACGGATTTTGTTCTTCATTATCTGCTTTCCTTTCACGGCTTTACCGGAGAGAGCGCCGCGCCGATAACGGTTGCGAACTGCGAATTCTCCGGAACGATATATTCTGCGTCGAATGTTCTGTTGAGCGCCTCAAAGATCGGTTTTGCCTGCGGAATGGTGGTGATGTTTCCGGTCATGACGATCTTTCCGATCTTCTTGTCCCTTGCGGCGAAGAGGGCAAGCATTGCAACGCTTTCAAAAATCATATTGACAAGTCCGAGGGCAAGGTCGTTTTTCGATGCAAGGTCGCTCAGGTTTCCGAAATTCGCGGCGGTAAGCTCAGACGACATTCCGGGGATGTCCTTTCTTGTTATGTCGCAGACACGGAGGTCAACGTTGCGCAGGTCGCCTGCCGAGGCAAGCTCCATAATGCTTCCGATGTCGGTGACGCCGATCATTTTTTTTGACAGCCCGATGAGCGTACCGCCGCCGATCCCGGTGCCGCCGAGGTATTCGACGGGCTTTCCTCTCTCGGCTTTTACTATCGCGGTTCCGGTGCCCATGCTGACGACGATGGCGCTGTCAAGCCCCGAAAGGTAAAGCCCGCCGAGCCCTATGCAGTCGAATTCCGGGACGTGCCGGCATTCTATCTCATACAGCGGCTTTGTCAGGTATGTGGAGCCGACTCCGGTGACGGCAATGCGCTCTATGTTTTTAAGGTCAAGCCGGTTTTCGTCGGTGAATTTTCCGAACGCGCCGTAGACCGCGGTTATCGGGTCGTTTGCCTTGACCGACATCGGGTCGATGAGCCTTCCGCCCTCGCCGAAGCCGACTATCTTTGTCGTGCTTCCGCCGACGTCTATTCCGATTATTGCTTTCATATTTCTTCTCCGCTCTGCGAATGATTGTGATACAGTGACTTTTTTCCCGGCAGCGGGAATAATGTACGGATATTATAACACGCCGTACCGTTTATTTCAATAAGTAATTGTTAAGAAAACGCAACATCTCTCCCAAGGGTTGACAAACGGATTTGCGGAATGGTATAATGAATCCGCGATTTTTCCCTGTAAAGGAGAACGGAAATGCTTGAAGCAGTAAAAATAAGCAAGACATATAAACCGAAAAGAGGCGTTCCGGTAAAGGCGCTTGACGGGGTCAGCCTGAAATTTCCCGACCGCGGCATGGTCTTTCTGCTCGGAAAGTCGGGAAGCGGGAAGTCAACGCTCCTCAACCTTCTCGGCGGGCTTGACCGTTACGACAAAGACGGCGGCGAGATAATCATAAACGGAGTTTCGAGCCGCAATTTCAGTCAGCAGCATTTCGACTCCTACCGCAATGCCTATGTGGGGTTTATTTTTCAGGAGTACAACATTCTTGACGAGTTCACCGTCGGTGCGAACATCGGGCTGGCGCTTGAGCTTCAGGGGAAAAGAGCGGATGACGGGGAGATAAACCGCATTCTTCACGAGGTCGATCTTGACGGCTACGGCTCAAGACGCCCGAACGAGCTTTCCGGCGGACAGAAGCAGAGAGTCGCGATTGCCCGTGCGCTTGTCAAGAACCCGGAGATAATCATGGCGGACGAGCCGACAGGCGCGCTTGATTCCAACACCGGAAAGCAGGTTTTCGACACCCTGAAGCGTCTGTCCCGCGACAAGCTGGTCATAATCGTCTCGCACGACCGGGATTTTTCGGAGAAGTATGCCGACAGGATAATCGAGCTTGCCGACGGTCATGTCATAAGCGACGTTGAATACGACGGAACGGCGAGCACCGAGGCAAAGCCGGTCTACGAGGGCGATACGGTAACCCTTCCCTCCGGGTATCAGCTGACCGAGGAGGACCGTCTTGCGATAAACGAATATATTAGAAATTTAGCGTCCGGCCGCGCGGCGGCGATTACGGTTTCAAAAGAAAACGCAAAGAATTTCAGAAAAACCGACGAATCGAAGATCGCAGGCGATGCCGATGCTGTTTTCCGTCCGATAAAATCGCGCCTGCCGCTTAAACCGGCGTTCAGAATAGGTGCAAGCAGTCTGAAGCACAAGAAGATAAGGCTGACGGTCACAATACTCCTGTCGCTTGTCGCCTTTACGCTGTTCGGAATCGCCGACACGTTTGCGGCGTATGACCGTATAAATGCCTGTACCGCCTCCCTTATCGACAGCAATGTCAGACACGCGTCATTCCGGAAAAAGGTCAGACAGGGGACGGGAAACGACACATATTACCGGCAGGGCTACAAAATGACCGATGACGACCTGAAGGAGATAACCCGCCGCACAGGCATCGCGGTCTCTGGAGTGTATAACCGGAAGGACGTAAACACCCTCGACTTTTCCGAAAACCTCGGAAGCGGGAAAAATGCTCCGCTCAATGTCAGAAACGCCACCGGCATCATAACCGGAACGGAAAAAACCGTTTCCGGCCTCGGGTGCCGCATCGTCGCGGGAAGATATCCGGAAAATAACAACGAAATTGCGATAACCTCGTTCCTTTTCGACACCTTCCGCCGGTGCGGATACCGTGTTTACGGGGCGGCAGAGGAGGTGACGGTCGGCGCGCCGGAGGATATTCTCGGAAAAACCGTCAGGCTGGGTGCGCTTGATGCAACGGTCACGGCAGTGATTGATACCGGGTTCGACCGCGAACGCTACTCCGTGCTCGGAGAGCCGACGGAAAACCTTGAGCCGGCGGAGCTTATCAGATATTATGTTCTTTCGAACGAGTTCAATACCGAGCTTGACTACGGTCTGATAGGGCTTTTGTTCACCGCCGACGGATTCCTTGACAACTTCAGAAAGGTAAACTTCGATCTATCCAAGACCAATTTTTACATCGACGGGTACTGGGAAGACAAAAGCTATCTCGCGGTCACGGTTAATGCCGCTGTCACACCCGATGCCGTTGACACATCGTCCGTCATCTGGCTGGACGGAGAAAAAACCGGGCTGGCTGACGGCGAGGTCATTATATCGAACGGAGATTTCCGCATCGGCACGGGCGACGGCAAAGAAAGCTACGGCGTATCGGCTGAGGAGGCGGCGGAGTTTCTTCGCGGAAAGGACAGCATGGATTTCAGTCCCTTCCTGTTCGAGGAGAACCGGAATGTTGACCTTAAGGTCGTCGGGGTGATAGATTCCGGGGCGCTTTCGGTTTCCGACGGTATCAACGCATTTGTCGTCTGCAACGAGAAAACAGCCGGGATCCTCTGCGGAACCGAGAGCGGCAGTTACACGACCGCGATCGGAAGTATGCCGGAAACCGCCGCAGGCATCAGAAAGATAGTTGTTTCCTCATATGACGAAAGCATGGATGTGCTGTATACCGTGAACAGCCCGGTGATATTCGAGCTTGATTCGATAACCGGCGTTCTTTCGGTACTTGCAAAGGTGTTCCTGTATATCGGGATCGGATTTGCCGTGTTTGCCTCTCTTATGCTGTCGAATTTCATCAGCACCTCGATTGCCTACAAGAAGCAGGAGATCGGTATTCTCCGCGCGATCGGCGCCAGATCAAACGACGTTTTCAGAATATTCTTCTCCGAGAGCTTTATTATAGCAATGACGAACTTTGTTCTCTCCGCCATTGCGACGGGAACCGTTACGGCGGTCATAAATGCAAATCTGCGCAGAAGCACGGGGATCCTTATAACACTGCTCTCGTTCTCACTGCGTCAGGTGGCGCTCCTGCTTGTTATAAGTATCGGCGTTGCCTTCATCGCCTCCTTCCTGCCGGTCAGAAAGATCGCCGCGAAGAAGCCGATCGATGCGATAAGAAACCGCTGATCATCTGAAATCAGACAGCCCCGCCGCCGTGTTTTCACGGAAGCGGGGCTTGGTTTTATTCGCTTTTGCCATCGAAGAACATTTCGGCAACGACGGGGATCATGTCAAGGGAGGTGACCTCGTAATCGGGCTGAATGTCTCCGTCGGCGCGTCCGTTGTGCGGATTGTACCAGAGGGTGGCTATCCCGGCGTTCTTCCCGCCCTTTATGTCGGAGGAAAGGCTGTCGCCGATTATCAGCGCCTCGCTGCGGGCAAGTCCGTCAAGCCGCTCAAAGACAGCGTCGAAAAAGCGTTTGTCCGGCTTGTTGAAGCCTATCCTTTGCGAAATGAAGATGTCTTTGAAGTATTTTCCGATGCCGGAGGCGGCGATCCTTCCGTCCTGAACCGATGCCGTGCCGTTTGACACGATGTAAAGCTCGTAATCGCGGCACATTTCCGACAGAAGCTCCTCTGCGCCGCCGATGTAGTACCAGCTTTCAGACAGGTTGTGCTCATATCTGCGCCATGTCTCGTCCGGGTCGATCCCCGGTTTTCCGATTCCGGCATAGAAGATCTCAAACCGCCTTGTCAGCACCTGATCCCGCGTCAGCTCGCCTTTTTCAAGGAGCTTCCACTGCGAATCGTTGACCCGGCTGTAATATTCCATCATTGTGTCGTCGGCATTTATGCCGAAGGAGGAAAGGGTCTTTTTTATCGCATCACGCTCGGAACGGTGAAAGTCAAGAAGCGTGTCGTCGAGGTCGAAAAGTATCGCTTTTCTCATGCCGCCACCGCCTTAAAGCAGAACAATGCCGGCTTCCGCGCATTTTCTTACCGTTTCGCCGTCCCAGACCGAAGCCTGAACCTCTCCGATGTGCGCCTTGTGCAGGAAGAACATACAGATTCTCGACTGACCGATGCCGCCGCCTATCGTGTAGGGAAGCTCTCCGGCAAGAAGGGCGCGGTGGAAGGGGAGGGATGCTCTTTCCGGACAGCCGCGCAGTTCGAGCTGTTTTTTCAGAGCTTCTTCATCGACGCGGATGCCCATCGAAGAAAGCTCAAGCGCCATGTCGAGGATCTCGTAATAGACGATGATATCTCCGTTGAGCGACCAGTCGTCGTAGTCGGGGGCGCGTCCGTCGTGCGGCTTGCCGGATCTCAGCGTGCCGCCTATCTGCATGACGAAGACCGCACCCCAGCGGCGCGCTGCCTCAAGCTCGCGCTCCTTCGGGGTGAGTCCGGGGTAGATGTCCTCCAGCTCCTGAGAGGTGATGAAGGTAATCTTTTCCGGCAGAAGCCTTTCGGCAAAGGCATAGTCGTCGGCGATATATTTTTCCGTGTGGCGGAGAGCGGCGTATATCTTCTTCACCGTCGATTTCAGCGTTTCGACTGTGCGCTCTTCCTTTGATATGATGCGCTCCCAGTCCCACTGGTCGACAAATGCTGAATGTACGTTGTCGGTGTCCTCGTCGCGGCGGATGGCGTTCATGTCGGTATAAAGCCCCTCGCCGTGCTCGAAGCCGTATTCCTTGAGGGCATAACGCTTCCACTTTGCAAGCGAGTGAACTATCTCGCACTCGCCGTCGATTCCCCTGATGTCGAAGGAAACCGGGCGCTCCACCCCGTTCAGCGTATCATTGAGCCCCGAATCGCGCCTGACGAAAAGCGGCGCCGAAACACGGGTCAGGTCAAGCTGTATCGCAAGGTCGCGCTCGAAAAAGTCCTTGACCTTCTTTATCGCTATCTGTGTCTGTCTTGTGTTGAGAAGGGATCTGTACCCGTCCGGTATGTAAACTGCCATGGCAAAGCTCCGTAAAATATAAGATAACATATATTTTACTATACTAAAGCGCAAATGTCCATAGGGTAACGCGAAAATTTACACTTTTTTTGAAAAATACGATATCCGAATCAATATAATAGCTCTATAATGGTACGGAATGATATCATTCTCGGATATGACGGAAGGGGAAAATTCGGAATTATGAAAAAAGCAGCGGTGATTGTCAACCCGGTTGCCGGGAAAATGAAGATAAAGAGCGGGATTCTCGATCTCCTTGCCTCCCTCGGAAGGCAGGACTATGAAACTGCGGTATACGTGACGAAGGCGCGCGGCGACGCCTCCGATGCTGCGGAGAGGTACGGAAGGGAATGCGATCTTGTCGTCTGCTGCGGCGGCGACGGTACGCTTAACGAGGTGATTTCCGGGCTTCTCAGAATAAGCGAAAAGCCGCTTCTCCTCTACTATCCCTGCGGTTCAACGAACGACTTTGCAACAACGCTCGGTCTGCCGAAAAAGATCGACGCGGCGGCGCTTGACATCGCAAACCGGAAGGTGATGGAGCTTGACGTCGGAAGCCTCAACGGCAGCCGGCACTTTTCCTACATAACCTCGTTCGGGATATTCACAAAAGCCTCTTTTTCCGCCGATCAGAAGGTCAAGAATGCAATAGGTCACCTTGCATACATACTTCAGGGGGCAAAGGAGCTTCCCGACCTCGGAAAGTCCTATCACACAAAGGTGACATGGGACGGCGGGAGCTTTGAGGGCAATTATGCGCTTGTCGCGGTAACGAATTCCACCTCTGCGGGAGGGGTTCTGCGCCTGCCGCCGGAGCAGGTGAAGCTGGACGACGGGATTTTCGAGATACTTCTGATAAAGGGTCTGTCAAATGCCGCAGACACCTCAAAAACCGTCGGAATGCTTCTGCGTCAGAAGTACGACGGCGAAAATATCATCATGGTTCAGACGAAAAAAGCCGTCATCGAGTGCGACGCCGCGCCGGAATGGTGTACCGACGGAGAGTTCGCCGGAAACATAAGCCGCGCGGAGATCGAGTGCCTTCACGGCGCGGTGCGAATACTTATTTAACATCTGCATATACTTTCTGTACGCCGGAGGAGTGCGTACAGCCATGCGGATCAGAACAAAAATTCCCGTCATCGACGCGGTGATCGTCCTGACGGAGAAAATCGGAAGCTGGCTTGAGCGGTACAGGATAAGAGTCTATGCCGCTCAGGCTTCTTTTTTCATGACCATCTCTGCATTCCCGTTTCTTATTGTCCTGCTTGCGGTTGTCGGAAGGATCCTTCCGGAAAACGGCGGGGCGATCAAGGACGGGATCATTTCCGCCGTGCCGGAGAGCTTTGCCCCGCTTGCCGGAACGGTTCTTGACGAGGTGTCGGAGAAATCGAACATCCGGCTTCTTTCGGTCAGCGCGGTGACCCTTCTGTGGTCGGCATCGCGGGGAATACGGGGCATCGGTGCGGGGATACGGAACGTCTACGGCGGGAAACCGGAGGCTGATCCGATAAAATACGTTCTCCGCGGGCTGGCTTATACGCTTCTCTGGATGCTGACGGTGCTGATGACGCTTCTTGTCTGGGTATTCGGCGACACTGTGACGGCGCATATCCGGGACGGTTTTTCCGGGGTTCTGAGAATCTTTAGCAGCGGAGCGTTTCTTGTCGTTCTGACTGCGGTCTTTGCGCTGACCTTCCGCGGGTATTCGGGGGTGAGAACCGGAGCCGGGACGGGTTTTTTCTCCGGGCTGCGCGGGGCTGCGTTTGCGGCGGTCGGGTGGTTTGTTTATTCGCGTTTTTTTGAGTTTTATATCGAGCATTTTGCCGATTATTCGTATATCTACGGCAGTCTTGCTTCCGTGATAATTGTCATGCTGTGGCTGTATTCCTGCATGGAGATACTGCTTATCGGTGCGGGAGTGAATACTATTTCAAAAAACTGGCGAAAAACCGCATCGCCCTGATTGATTTCGCAGTCACCTGCCAAAGCTCAGACCTGATTCGTCATTGTGCACAAATGGCTGGTTGATAATTTGTACAAATGGTCTAAATTATTATTTATTGTTGACATCAGGCAATTTATCTGATATACTGTTTTCAGAGGGATACAATGCCATCTGACGCCGGAGGTGACAGCAGAGATGTGCTCATACCAATCGCAAAGCTGCTTTCATATTCAGATTCAGAATCAGCGCACATCGGTCTTACAATTGCGGTGGATCGGTGTGCTGAATAAATAACGGACTTACTATGAAAGGAAGTTTACATCGCGATACTTTCGCGGTGTAAAAACTGTGCTATAATGAAAAAACGAACATTTGCTGTCGGTCTGGGCCCCGACGGAGCGGAGATGACTGTCTCGGTCTGGTATAAACCGAAAGGCACGGGCAATTCTGCCGAGGTGATTTTTCCGTCTGCCGAGCAGAGCTCGGTGTACAGTGCAATGATCGCCCGCGAGGCTGCCGGTCACGGCAAGTGATCTGAAAAGCTCTCTCTTCCGCCGTCTGCCGGCGGGAGCCGTCAATGAAAGCGATCCGATAAATATAGCTGCCTTTTCCCGTCCGCGGGAGGGCGGTATCATGAGGGCGGTAGAATCTCATTTTGAGTTTTTACCGCCCTCTGTGTTTTTTTTATTGACATAAGCGCGGTCAGGCGGTATAATTATTGTGGGAAATGTTGTTCCGCGACCGGAGGGCTGAAAGTGGCAGAATACAGAATACTTGCGATCGGAGATATAGTCGGGGCAGAATCGACAGACAGGGTATGCCGGGCTGTCGGCAGGCTGAGAAACGAATACCGCGCCGATCTTGTCATAGCCAACGGCGAAAATGCGGCGAGAGGCAACGGGCTTGACAGGGTCACGGCGGAGAGCCTTCTTTCGTCCGGGATCGACGTGCTGACCTCCGGGAACCACATCTGGCAGAAGCACGGGATGCAGGATTACATCGACGGCAACCGGTTTGTTCTCCGGCCGGCGAATTATCCCTCGGGGACGCCGGGGAAGGGATTTGTTGTTTATGACAGCTGCGGGACAAGGGTGCTTGTCATGAATGTCCTCGGAACGGTGTTCATGGAGCCGCTTGCCTGCCCGTTTGAGGCGGTTGAGAAGATGCTTGCCGAAAATGCGGGGGAGTACTGCATTTCATTCCTTGACATCCATGCCGAGGCGACATCGGAAAAGCTGGCGCTTGCCTATTACTTTGACGGAAGGATAAGCGCGGTATGCGGCACGCACACGCACGTTCAGACCTCCGACGCAAGGGTGCTTCCCGGCGGGGCGGGGTATATAACCGACCTCGGAATGTGCGGCGCGGAAAACTCGGTTCTCGGGGTGAAAAAGGAGTGCGTTATCGAAAGGCTCCGCACACATATGCCTGTGAAATTCGAGAACCCGGAGGGGGAGGCGACGTTTCTTGAGGGTGCGCTCTATACCTGCGACACCGCGACGGGAAAAGCGCTTTCGGTTGAAGCGATAAGGTGCAGGATCTGATGCTGTGCCTGCCTTAACAGTATTTTTAATATTTGTAATTGATTAATTTAATAATATATGCTACAATAATCAGAACCGGAGGATTTCGGAATGTGCCGTACGATCTGCGATTTTGCGGATATGTACCGGGATGAATCACTCCGGGAGGCGGACTGCGTGGGAGTCAACCGCCGCTCCCTGAAAGGATCACGATTTTTATGCCGAAATATATAGAAAAAGCCGAAAGGATGCACCTTCCGGCGCTTGCGATGCGGGGGCTTATCGCCTTTCCGGCGATCCCGCTTACATTTGAGGTGGCTGACGAAGCAGATGCCGGGGTCTGCCTTGAAGCCGAAAAGAACGACGGTGTTATCTTCATCGTCTCGCTCAGAGACCTGTCCCTGACCGGGACGACGGAGGAAAATCTCTACTCCGTCGGAACGGTTGTGAAGATAAAGCAGACGGTAAAGCTGCCGGAGGGCAATCTCAAGGTGTTTGCCGCCGGTATCTGCCGTGCAACCGCGGAGAATCTGACAATTGACGACAGCATTATTACAGCGGATGTCATAGGGAAGGACCTGCGGCTTGCCGATAAAAACAGCGTGAAGGCAGAGGCACTTGTCGCCGAGATGAGAAACACCTTTGATTCCTTTTCAAAGCTCATGCCGAAGCCGTCAAACGAGCTTGTCACCGCGATAAAATCGCTTTCCGATCCCGGACTGCTTGCCGATTTTATCGCCGGAAGCGTGCTTATGAATTATGTTGACAAGCAGATGGTGCTTGAGGAGTTCGATCCGATGCGCCGAGCAGAGCTTGTCTGCCTGCTTATGGAGCGCGAATCGGACATTCTCCGCACCGAGATGAATATCCACAAGAAGGTGCGCGCCCAGCTTGATGCAAATCAGAGGGATTATTACCTGAAGGAGCAGCTGCGGGCAATACGTGACGAGCTTGGCGAGAATGAGGAGGAAGAGGACGAGGAGATCGTTGAATACAACTCAAAAATCGCCGCCGCAAACCTTCCCGACGAGGTCAGGGAGAAGCTGGTAAAGGAAGTAAAGAAGCTGGCAAAGACCCCGTATACCTCAGCCGAGAGCAGCGTCATGAGAAACTATCTTGACCTGTGCCTTGAGCTTCCGTGGGGAGTAAAATCAAAGGACAGGATCGACGTTGCCGCGGCAAAGAAGATACTTGACGAGGATCACGACGGGCTTGACAGGGTGAAGGAGAGAATTCTTGAATTCATCGCGGTAAAGCAGCTGAACCCGGAGCTGAAGAATCAGGTACTCTGTCTTGTCGGACCTCCCGGAACCGGTAAAACCTCCATCGGAGCGTCGGTCGCGCGCGCGCTGAAGAGAAAATACGTGCGCGTTTCCCTCGGCGGCGTCCGTGACGAGGCTGATATCCGCGGGCACAGAAAGACATACATCGCCGCAATGCCGGGGCGCATAGTCACGGCGATAAATCAGGCGGGAACCATGAATCCCGTCATACTGCTTGACGAGATCGACAAGCTGACAAGAGATGCGCACGGAGATCCGGCGTCGGCTCTGCTTGAGGTGCTTGATGCCGAACAGAACAAGGCGTTCCGCGACCATTTTGTCGAGCTTCCGGTCGATCTTTCCGACTGCCTCTTCATCGCTACGGCGAACGACATGGAAAACATTCCGCGCCCGCTTGCCGACAGAATGGAGATAATCGAGCTGAAGATCTACACCCGCCACGAAAAGCTGGCTATCGCAAAGGATCATCTGATACCGAAGCAGCTTAAGCGTCACGGGCTGAACAAGCGGATGCTCAGGATAAAGGAAGATGCGGTTCTTGAGATAATCGATTTTTACACAAGAGAGGCGGGAGTCCGCAATCTTGAAAGAGAGATCGCCTCGGTCTGCCGGAAGGCGGCGAAAAACATCGTCGGGCAGGGACTGAAGTCGGTCACCGTAAAGGCGGAAAACGTAAAGGACTACCTCGGTGTCAGAAAGATACTGCCGGATAAGATCTACAGCGACAACGAGGTCGGCGTGGTGAACGGGCTTGCCTATACCGAGGTCGGAGGCGACCTTCTCCGGGTAGAGGCGGCGGCTATGCCGGGAAGCGGGAAGGTGGAGCTTACCGGTTCTCTCGGCGACGTCATGAAGGAGTCGGCAAAGGCGGCTATCACCTATATCAGGTCACACTCCGAGGAGCTTGGCGTTGATTCGGAGTTCTATAAGACCAAGGACATACATATCCACGTTCCGGAGGGGGCTGTGCCGAAGGACGGACCCTCTGCCGGGGTCACGATCATTACCGCACTTGCAAGCGAGCTTTCCGGAAAGCCGGTCAGACGCGATATTGCAATGACCGGAGAGGTCACGCTGAGGGGCAGGGTGCTTGCCATCGGCGGGCTTAAGGAAAAAACAATGGCGGCATACAAGGCGGGAGTGCATACCGTCTGCATTCCGAGCGAAAATCAGCGCGACCTCAGCGAGATCGACCCGCTTGTCAGAGAGAACCTTGAGTTCATCCCCTGCTCAAACGTCGATCAGGTGCTGAAAGCCGCGATCGTGAGATAAACGGACAGGGCAGATATGAAGATCAACATACAGAATTCCTCCCTTGCGGTGACAGCCGGTCTTGCCGCGCAGTTTCCCGACGGGAGGAAGCCGCAGATCGTTTTTTCCGGACGGTCAAATGTCGGGAAAAGCTCGCTGATAAACGCGCTTCTCGGCAGAAGGTCGCTTGCCAGAGTCAGCTCATCTCCCGGAAAGACGATAACCGTCAATTTCTATGACGTTGACGGGAAGGCGTTTTTTGTCGATATCCCCGGCTACGGCTATGCAAAGCGCGCGCCTCAGGACAAAAAACGCTGGTCGCAGCTGACGGATTCCTTTCTGCATTCCGAATGCGACAGGCGGCTTGTCCTCCAGCTTATCGACATGAAGGCGGGGCCGACCTCCGATGATTTCATGATGCTTGACTGGCTTGACGCGACGGAGAGCGATTATGTTATCGTTGCCACGAAGTCGGACAAGCTGAACCGCACCGACTATGCGCTTGCGCTTACGGAACTTGAAAAGCTCGGAGCGAAGGTCATACCCTTTTCCGCGCTGTCAAAGGCGGGGCGGGACGAGGTGCTGAAAACCGTTTTCGATTTTTTGAATTAAGTAATCCGGGCGCTGCCCGGACCCGCTCAGAACCTTCTTGAAAGAAGGTTCTGAGAACTCCAAGAACTTTTGAAAAAGGGATAATAATAAGTTATTAAGTTATATGTTTATGTGGGTTGACAGGTCTGAAAGGAGCGCAGAGAAGTGCTTTTAGATATACTGAGTGGTGATTTTTCGGTCTGGACACTGGTTTCGCTGCTTGTGTCGGTTCCGATAGTGCTGTTTTCGCTGTCGTTTCATGAATTTGCCCACGCATGGGCGGCGGATAAGCTCGGCGACAGCACGGCGAGATGGCACGGGAGACTGACGCTCAATCCGTTCCGCCACCTTGACCTTGTCGGAACGCTTTCGATGATCGCTTTCGGCATCGGATGGGCAAAGCCGGTGCCGGTCGACGTGCGGAATTTCAGAAATCCGAAAAAGGGGATGGCTCTGACCGGTCTTGCGGGGCCGGTGTCGAACCTGATACTGTCGTTTGCCGGGATTCTCTGTTACCGGATACTGAATGCGGTGACGGCACTGAATGTTATTCTCCGGCACGGTAATGTCTATACGTATCAGAACGCACAAATCGGAATATTCGATGTGATCGCGATATTTTTCATAGTTTTTTCTCAGATGAACGCATATCTTGCCGTGTTCAACCTGATACCGGTACCGCCGTTTGACGGGTCGAGAATATTTTATTTCCTGCTTCCCGACAAGTGGTATTTCTCGGTCATGAGATACGAGCGGGTCATCATGATTGTCATGCTTGTCCTGCTTGCCACCGGTATCCTTACTCCCGTGATCTCCGCTGTGTCCGACGGAGTGCTGTCGGCGTTTGACTTTGTAATAAGGCTGGTACCGTTTCTGTGAGTGACCTTAATTTCAGGCTGGAGGTCTTTGAGGGACCGCTTGACCTGCTTCTTTCGCTTATCGCAAAGAACAAGGTCGATATTTACGATATTCCGATCGCGCTGATACTTGATCAGTACATGGAATATATTGAGCAAATGCGGCAGATGGACATGGAGATAGCCGGAGAGTTCATCGTCATGGCGGCAGAGCTTATGCTGATAAAAAGCCGTATGCTCCTTCCCAGACCGGAGACTGAAGAGAAGGACGAGGAAGACCCGAGAGCCGCGCTGGCAAGAGCACTTATCGAGTACAAACGTGCAAAGGAGGCGGCGGCATTCCTGTCGGATCAGTACGGGATCTATGCCGGGCGTATCGCAAAAGAGCCGGAGGTGCTTGACACCCGTTCTGACCTGCCGGAGCATATCGAGCTTTCGCTTCTTGAAAAGGCACTCGGTCGTGTCCTCAGCCGGAACAGCCGTCTTCCCGACCTTGCAAGAGAGTCGGAGCTGGCGATACAGCGGCTTCTTTCGGCGAAGATCGTTCCGGTCTCGGCGAAGATATTCACCGTCATGCGCTTGCTGAAAAAGAACGGCACTATGGATTTCGAGGATATTCTCATGACCGCGCACTCAAGGTCGGAGCTTATCGCGATTTTTTCCGCGACTCTTGAGCTTCTCAAGGTGCAGAGGGTAACGATGGACACCCTTGACGGAAGGGTGCTGCTTACACTGAATCTGACACATCCGAGAGAGGGAGTTGCGGTATGAAGAACGAAGAATATGTCCCGGTGATCGAGGCGGCACTGTTTGCCGCGGGATTTCCGGTAAAATTCGAGAGGCTTGAGGAGGTCCTCGGGCTGAGTCACGATGACCTGCTTGAGCTTCTGCGGTCAAAGGCGTTTGAATACAAGGGGCGGGGGATCAGGCTTGTCATGTTCTCCGATTCCTGTCAGCTCTGCTCGAACGAGGAGTATGAAAAACAGGTAAAATCGATTCTCGGAATGAGAAGCGGCGGCGCGCTGTCGAACTCCGCGCTTGAGGTGCTGGCTATAATCGCGTACAATCAGCCGGTGACAAAGGCGTTTATCGAACAGGTGAGGGGCGTTGACAGCTCCTATGCCGTGACGACACTCGGAGAGAAGCAGCTTATCGAGGTCACGGGAAGGCTTGACGTTCCGGGAAAGCCGAACCTTTACGGCACGACCGACACGTTTTTGAGGTGCTTCGGACTCGGTTCGCTTGACGAGCTTCCGAAGAGCGAGGTGCTTGATGCGGTGACGAGCCGCGCGGAGGAGACGGAAACAGAACCGGAATCTCCGGATGCACCTGCAATGCCGGAGGGCGTTTGACGGGGTCTTATTATTTATGACGGAGGTGAAGGAATGACCGCGCTGATGATAATTCTTGCAGTGATCGCGCTGATCCTGCTTGCTGCGATGACCGGCATAACGGTCATTCTGAAAGCCGACGGGGACATGACCTGCACGCTTAAGATTCTGTTCTTCAGATTACGGCTGTTCCCGAAAAAAGAGAAAAAACCGAAGCTGCGGAATTTCAGAATTAAGAATTTCCGGAGGATGAGGCTCCGTGAGGAGAAAAAACAGCTGAAGCAGGCGAAGAAGAGAGCCGAAAAGGACAGAAAAAAGGCAAAAAAAGCCGAAAAAGCCCCGAAAGAGCCGGAGGAAAAGCCGGCTTTCCGGGATGAGGTTCATTATTATCTTGAGCTTGCAAGGACTGCACTGCTTGCGGCGGTGAAAAAGTTCGGGAAATATCTTGTGATAACCGTGCGGAAGATCGACATAACCGTTTCCGGCGACGACCCGGCGAAGATCGCGCTGACATACGGATATGCGGTTCAGACTGCCGCGTATATAAAAGAGCTTGCCGACAACACCCTGAAAACGAAATACCGCGGAGAGGCACCGTACATCGCGGTCGGAGTTGACTGGCTTTCGAGAAAGAGCAGTATCGTGCTTGATATTTCGATGAAGATCCGAGTGTGGCAGATAATCTCGGTGCTTTTCACGGCACTGAAGGGATATATAAGCGTTGACAAGCCGAAGCCGGAAAAGAAAGATAA